>Ga0209199_1000076_pt1 | contig 149673 bp, 147 predicted proteins | sample COGITO_mtgs_1105_7_FD_184805 | JGI IMG/M metagenome (GOLD analysis project Ga0209199, IMG submission 184805) | Pelagic marine microbial communities from North Sea - COGITO_mtgs_110523 (SPAdes) (version 2) | ecosystem: Environmental > Aquatic > Marine > Epipelagic ... | reverse complement strand
CGGAGAAAGAGGGATTCGAACCCCCGGAGGTGTGACCCTCAACAGTTTTCAAGACTGCCGCATTCGACCACTCTGCCATTTCTCCTATGCGGTTGCAAATATACATTCCTTTTCCAACTAAAAAAATCTTTTAATTCGATAAATTGATCTTTTTTTTATCCTAAAATGGATATCTTCATTTAAAACTTGACTATGAATGATTTACTTCAATATGGGCTACTAATTCTGGTTGGAATGATGGCCGGTGTGATCAATACTTTGGCTGGCGGAGGCTCCTTATTGACACTTCCTGTTCTTATCTTTATGGGGCTTCCGCCCAATGTTGCAAACGCTACGAATCGGATTGGAATTGCCTTTCAAGCGTTGATCGGAACAGCAGGATATCGTTCCAAAGGAGTTACCAATTTTCCATTTAATATTTACTTGGGTATTGCCGCCCTAATTGGCTCTCTAATTGGGGCACAAATTGCAGTTGATATCAAAGGAGAAACCTTCAATAAGGTGTTAGCTGTCATCATGATCATTGTGGTTGCAATCATTGTTTTCAAGCCCAAGGTTAGTTCCTTGGAACTTCCGGAACGTTTAACCGGTAAGTATTTGTTTTATGCTGTTATTGGCTTCTTTTTTATTGGAATCTACGGTGGATTTATAAACGCAGGAATTGGTTTTGTCATCATCCTTTTTTTGAATAATGTCAACCGTTTGTCGCTTATTAAAACCAATGCGACCAAAGTGTCCTTGGTTTTTATTTACACCTGTGGTGCCCTCGCTCTTTTTGCCTATAATGGGACGGTAGATTGGACTACAGGGCTTGTACTGGCTATTGGTACTTCAATAGGGGCTTGGTGGTCCAGCCGTTGGTCAGTAGACAAAGGAGAGGGTGTTATTAAGATGGCCATGGTCGTTATGGTAAGTCTGATGTCGATAAAGCTATGGTTCTTTTAACCTAATACTTTATATATTCTTTAATCTCCAATCCATAACCTGTAATACCTACACGCGGACCATGAGATGAATTACTGATTACTTTGAGTTTGCTGATGCGTAAATCATGCAGTATTTGTGCTCCAATTCCAAAATCTTTATAATCCATCTTCATAGGGGGAACCTTGTGCATTTCTCCTTGAAGTTGTAGTTCAGTCAGCTCTTTAATTCGAGCGAGCAAATTTTCAGATTGTTGGGACTGATTGATGAAGAGAACAGCTCCTTTTCCTTCGGAATTGATTAAACCAAAAATATCATCTAAATAGGATTGCAAATGATTTTTCCCATCGTTTGATCCCGATAACATACTCAGAATATCATTGCTTATTTGGGAAGAATTGATTCGGGTGAGTACCGCATCATTTTCATCCCAACTCCCTTTGGTAAGTGCCACATGAACCTGACTGTTGGTGGTTTGCTGGTAGGCACGTAGACGGAATTCTCCAAAACGCGTTTGAATTTCTGTATCTGCACGTTTAAGAATAAGGCTATCGTGCTGCATACGGTACGAAACGAGATCCTCGATAGAAACCAACTTCAAATTGAATTTTTCGGCAACTTCTAATAATTGAGGAAGACGCGCCATAGTTCCGTCTTCGTTCATGATTTCTACAATCACACCCGCTGGCTTCATTCCAGCTAGACGAGCAAAATCAATCGCTGCCTCAGTATGTCCTGTTCTACGCAATACACCACCTTCTTTTGCAATGAGTGGGAATATGTGCCCTGGTCTTGATAATTGATGTGCCTGTGTACTGTCGTCTACTAATGCCGCAACTGTTTTGGCTCTATCAGCAGCAGAGATTCCAGTCGTAACGCCATTTCCTTTTAAATCTACGGAAACGGTAAAGGCAGTTTCCATAGGGTCGGTATTGTTGTCGACCATGCGGTGTAGGTTTATTTCCTCACACCGTTTTTCTGTCAAAGGGGCACAGATTAAGCCCCGTCCATGAGTGGCCATGAAATTAATCATCTCGGGAGTAATCATTTCGGCTGCTGCCAAAAAGTCTCCCTCATTCTCCCGATTATCGTCATCAACTACAATTATAATTTCACCATTTTTAATGGCTTCAATTGCTTCTGTAATCGTATCTAATTTATCTTTTGACATAGCGGTATAATTCCTTAAATGATTTTATTTTTTTAATTTTTTCAACGAACTGGATAAGCGGAACTTGTATGCGATCCAGGTTGGCAAGTCCCCGATCGCTCGAGGCTTGTTTGGTTAGGTATAGTGCAAACATTCCGATAATAAGAACAGAAACCCAACTGCCAACAAAAGGGCTGATGCTACCATCCTCAGCTGCATTTTTACCAAAAAGACCGATGTAATGATAGGAGAGGAAAATTAATATGGCGAGTACAACGGGTAGGCCTAGACCTCCTTTTCTAATGATGGCACCCAGCGCAGCACCGATCAAGAATAAGAAAAAGACACCAAACCCCATGGTGTATTTATCATGAAATGAACTCTTGTGCAGGTTGATTAGTTTTTGCTGAATGAAAAAGTTTTTCTTTTTTCCTGCGATCCTTTGAAGTACTCCTTTGATGCCTATTGAAGCTGAGTAAATTGCCTGTTTGTGTTTAAAAAACTGATCAGGATTTATGAAGCTTAAGGGGTTTTTAAATTTCTTGAGGATAGAGTCCGAAAAAATACTGTCTTTATCTTCATTCTCTAAAACTGTAATTCCGTTGGTTTTCACAAAATTATTCGCAAACGACTTCCGTTGATCTATATATTTAATTTCTAAAGAATCAATACTCTCCTTAAGTTCATCAACCTTCTGCATTCGAAAAGTACTTTTGTAATCTTCTTTTGAAAGGTCGACATTATTGAATTGAGATAAATCGATATTCATCACATAGCGTTCGAATTTAACTCTCGTATGGGGAATTCGCTTTTTATCTTCTTGCTTTTTGGGATCTATTTCTTCGTAACGGTTCCCATCAAAAAGAAGCAGTTGGAGTTGGTCTCCGATTTTGGCTGTTTTTAATTCGCCCGATACTGCTTTAATTACAATATTATTTTTCTGACTTGGAATTTTTTCATGTATGAGTACATTCTTTAAAAAACGATCTTCATTTCCAAATTTGTCATCTACCTTAATATTCATTTGCCCAATATCATTGAAAATCCCCTCGGTTATCGCAAGTGCTGGCTTAAGTTTTGCCAGGTTTCTTCTGAGGTTAAAAGATTTTACTTCTGCAAAGGGGATGATGTAGTTTGAAAAATAAAAACTTCCTATTCCCAAGAAAAAATGAAAAACCACAAGCCCAAGCATCGCCCGTTGTAGCGAAATTCCTGTGGACTTCATCGCTGCAAATTCATAATTTTCAGCAAAGGTTCCATAGGTCATAATCGAGGCAAGAAGAACTGATAAAGGGAGCACCAAAGGGACTAGCTTTGGGGAGTAGTACAATAAGAATTTCATGATGGTACCAAAGTCGATTCCCTTGCCAGCAAAGTCATCGATAAACAACCAAATGGTCTGGATGATGAAGATCAACATCAAAATCATAAAGACACTCAACAAGCGCTGAATGTATGAGAATAGGATGTAACGATCTAGAATTTTCATCACCTAGTTATTGATGTAGTAGTTTGGGTATTCTGCACTATTGAATTCGAAAAAATCAGGGGGAAGACTAATGTTTTCCTCTTGATTCCTAAGGGTGAGGGTAGTCGATGTTTTGTTGTTTCCAATCTCGATTAACTTGTAAATGGAATTATTAGCGGTATCAATTCCCAGTAAAAGGTATTGAACGTCTACATTTTCTTCTGTCGGGATGAGTTTTACAAATTGAATGTTGCGCCCCATTACCTTTTGACTAATGTCCCATTCATATCCGTAGCCTTCTTCATAGAAATTTAGGAGCTGCGATGGATTTACACTTATGGCCTCACTTTCTTCGGGAGCACTAATGGTTATTTCTTCGTTTTCAGGAACTATGGTATAAATTTTGTCTCCATCAAATAGCTGAATAACTTCTAGGAATTCTAATTTGTACTGATCCCCAGCCAGAGTTACTTTTCCTTCGGTTTCCTGACGAATATCCTCTTCTTTGTTTTCTAGTACGTATTGAAATTCGAAACGCAGGTTTTTCTGTTTCTTTATTTCTGCAGATACCTGATTCAATAAGTATTTTGCTTGTTCTGGACCTTGTGCAAACAGTAGGGTAGAGGAAACTAATAAGAGAAACATTAAACGCATGGGCTTGTATTTTTTATTATTCATTATTCAATAACTGTTCCAAAGAAGTAAGATCAGGAATAAGAACTTGTCTTGCCTTACTACCTTCAAATGGACCCACGATTCCTGCAGCTTCCATTTGGTCTACAATTCTACCGGCACGGTTATATCCTAATTTTAATTTACGTTGTAAAAGCGATGCTGAACCCTGTTGAGCAGTAACAATAACTTCTGCTGCTTCTCGAAACAGGGCATCTCGATCGTTTATGTCTATATCAGTAGCTGTAGATTCTTCTCCAACAAATTCGGGTAATAAATGTGCTTCTGCATAGGCTTTTTGTGAGCCAATGTATTCAACAACTTTTTCGACTTCTGGAGTATCTACAAAGGCACATTGAATACGTGTTAAGTCATTTCCTTGGGTGTAAAGCATATCGCCACGTCCAATTAATTGATCTGCTCCACCGTTATCCAAAATAGTTCTTGAATCTATTTTGGAAGTTACTCGAAATGCAATCCGAGCAGGGAAATTCGCTTTTATAATTCCAGTAATTACGTTTACGGAGGGACGTTGTGTTGCAATAATTAAATGGATTCCAATGGCACGAGCCAATTGGGCTAAACGCGCAATGGGTGTTTCTACTTCCTTTCCAGCGGTCATGATCAAATCTGCGAATTCATCAACTACTAAAACTATATAGGGCAAGAAACAATGTCCATCATCTGGGTTTAGTTTTCGAGCCTTAAATTTGGTGTTGTATTCTTTTAAGTTTCGACACATTCCATTTTTGAGTAACTCATATCGGTTGTCCATTTCAATACAAAGGGAGTTGAGGGTATGAATTACTTTGGTGTTGTCGGTAATGATTGCATCTTCCGAATCTGGGAGTTTTGCCAAATAATGACGTTCAATTTTATTGTAAATATTGAGCTCAACTTTTTTAGGATCAACCAATACGAATTTGACTTCGGCTGGATGTTTTTTATAAAGTAGCGAGGTAAGTACAGCATTTAGTCCAACCGATTTCCCTTGCCCTGTAGCACCCGCCATCAGTAAGTGGGGCATTTTGGCTAAATCGACAACAAAGGTTTCATTACTGATCGTTTTCCCCAGTGCAATGGGAAGTTCCATCTCCGCCTTTTGAAATTTTTGGGAGGCAATGACTGAACGCATCGATACTATACTTGGTTTCTGATTCGGTACTTCTATACCGATGGTTCCTTTTCCTGGAATAGGCGCAATGATTCGAATTCCCAGAGCAGATAGCGATAAGGCAATATCGTCTTCTAAATTTTTAATCTTTGAAATTCGTATTCCTGCAGCTGGAACAATTTCGTATAAGGTTACTGTTGGACCAATATTGGCTTTGATCTGAGCAATTTCAATCTTGTAGTTTTTGAGCGTATTTACAATTTTGTTTTTGTTTGCCTCAAGTTCTTCTTGGTTGATGGTGATACTTCCATCGCCGTAATCTTTTAATAAGTCAAGGGTTGGGAAAAGATATTTACTGAGTTCTAAGGTTGGATCATATGATCCATACTTATCTACAAGTTGTTGCGAAAGATTGGTGTCGACCAAATCTTCTTTGGCACTGTTGATTTCAATTTCAAGTTCTTCTTCTGGCTCTGATTCAATTGCGTCCTCAGTTTTTGCGATGGGCATCTCCAGATTTGTTTCTTCTTCAACGGGTGCTTCTACGGACAGGGTCATTTCATCCACCTCAGCAGCTTCTGCATTAAACCTATCATAGGCTTCTTCTGCTTTACTTTTTGAAACAATCGATTCTTCTGTGGGATTGTTCGATTTTTTAAAAAGCGGTTTTATTTTTAGAATAAGTGCTTCCGGTGTGACTTTCCAGTGAAGGACAATGAAAATTAAACTCCCAAAAACCAGGAGTGTTCCCATGCCAATCGAACCGATATAATCGGATGTAAAGTCTGCTATTTCAAACCCCATTACCCCGCTAAAATCGGGAAGAATTTTTGAGTAATAGCCAAAGAGTAAGGCAAACCAAAGGCTGTAATAAAGCCCCCAAGTCCATTGAGCAAGTAACCGTTCTTTTTTGGTGTTGAAGAAAAAAATTAGTCCGGTTATACCAAATAAGTATGCGAGTATGTAGGCGGCTAAACCAAATGATTTAAAAATAAAAAAATGACTGACGGCTGCTCCTAACTTGGAAAGAATATTAGCTGATTCAACGGTACGATCGGTTAGCGCATTCAGTGTGCTTTGATCTTGTTTCCAACTAAAAAAATAGGAGGTAAAGGCGATGAAAAGCAGTAAACTGATTAGAATTAAAAACCCGCCAAATAAGATTTCACGAGTTCGCTTACTTTCTGGCGTTGCAGCAGAAAATTTAGGTAATCTAGGTGAAGTTGATTTTTTTGCAGTCATTCAGGCTTCGAATTCCTACAAAAATACAAATAATGATTGAATTAAAAACCTAAAAAGCCCCCTTTAAAGGAGGCTATTTGCTAGGAGTCTATACTGCCTTGAACACGTTTCATAAAAGCGTTCAACGCCTCTTTTTGAGTCTGTCCGGCTTTGATGTCTTTTTGAACCTCTAAGGCACCATATAGGTTAGAAATCAGCTCTCCTAAAAGGTCAATTTCATCGTCTTTAATCCCAGAATACTCTGTAATGTGCTCTAAAACTTCTAAGGTTTCAATAATAAAATCTTCGTCGTTTTCAGAAACAAAATTCGAAATGTGTTTAATGAGCGGTAGTTTCATCTACAAAGGTTTTTAGTACTTCTGTTTTGTTGGTTTGTACTTGCGATGCGAGGGAACCCTTTTTAAAAGCAGCGAAAGTAGGAAGATTGCTTACGTCGGCTAGTTTTCTTGAGTTAGGGTTTTTTTCTGCATCAATCAAAACAAAAGGGATGGCTTCGTGTTCCGAAGCCATCTTTTTGAATTTGGGTTTCATGATCCGGCAATTGCCGCACCATCCTGCAGAATATTGTACAAGAACGCAATCGTTGTTGTCAATTAATTCTTGAAGTGAATCATCTGTGATTTCTTGAAACATGGGGAGGGATTTAGTGTGAGCTAAGGTAATCTTGTACCCCATCACGGTTTGCATTCATCGCATCTTTTCCTTCTTCCCAGTTTGCTGGACAAACTTCTCCTTTTTCTTGAACGTGGGTAAAGGCATCGATCAAACGAATGAACTCGTTTACGCTTCTCCCAAGAGGCATGTGGTTTACACCTTCATGGAACACCGTTCCTTCTTCGTCAATTAAGTAAGTAGCTCTGTAAGTTACGTTGTCTCCATCGACTAAAAGCACACCCGTTTCTTCGTCATAACGTTCGTTCGAAATATCCAATATCCCTAAAGTACTGGCCAGGTTTCTGTTACTATCTGCTAACAAATTATAGGTTACTCCTTCGATTCCACCATTGTCTTTTGCAGTACTTAACCATGCAAAGTGTACTTCGGCAGTATCACAAGAGGCTCCAATAACGATGGTATTTCTTTTTTCAAATTCACCTAAGGCAGCTTGAAAAGCGTGTAATTCTGTTGGACATACGAAAGTGAAATCTTTTGGGTACCAAAACAAAAGCACTTTCTTTTTGTTGTTTTTTGCTTCTTCTAATACATTAACGCTAATGGTATCACCCATTTCGTTCATTGCATTGACACTTAAATCTGGAAATTGTTTTCCTACTATTGACATGGTTATGTGTTTTAAATTTCGAACAAAAGTAGTTTTAAAAACTAGAGCAGAAGGAAACTGAAATTAGATTAACTTACCGCTGAATAAGTTTTCTTGATAGCATAAAAAACAGCATCAAATCAAAGAACCAAACCCGTTGATTTCGAATCATTTGATCCGTTTAAATTCCAATAACAAAAAAAATCTAGGAAACAATCTTTTTGATTTTAATACCAAAATACGCGTAGGTGAGTGTCATGATGGGGCTTAACCAATTGAAGATTGCATAAATGAAATATTCCCCAACACCAACTCCCAAAACACCCGATTGGTAAGCACCGCAGGTATTCCATGGGATCAGAACCGAGGTTACTGTTCCTGTATCTTCAAGCGTTCTGCTCAAGTTTTCGGGAGCTAAATTTTTATCAGCAAAAGCCTTGTTGAACATCTTGCCCGGCAAAACAATCGATAGGTATTGATCGGAAGCCGTTAGGTTGATGACAACACAAGAAGCAGCCGTACTTGCAAATAACTGGAAGGTCGATTGAGCGATAGAAAGCAATGCATTACTCAGTTTTTGTAAACCACCAATAGCGTCCATAATCCCACCGAAAACCATGGCACAAATGATGAGCCATATTGTTCCGAGCATGCCTTTCATGCCTCCAGAGCTGAACAGATCGTTGAGTAGTTCGTTGCTTGTAGTAACACTGATTTCCCCGATGATCGCATTCATCACCCCTTGATAGGCACTAATAACAGACAAGGTAGTTGCTCCAGCAATTTCAGCAACCAAGTTGGGCTGATAGATCAAGGCAAAAAGTCCACCTAAAAGTGTTCCAGCTAATAAGGCAGCTAGGGGAGGGGTTTTGCGGATGATTAGAAAAATGACCAATAATGGAACAAGAAATAAACCAAGATTGATTGTAAAACTTTCTTTTATACTGGTTAATAAAATGGCGGTATCCGCAGCTCCAGAAGTATTTTGGAAAAACCCTAGGATTAGAAATACTATTAGGGTTATGATGATACTGGGAACCGTGGTGTGGGTCATGTATCGAATGTGCGTAAATAAATCAGACCCAGCCATTGCGGGTGCTAGATTGGTCGTGTCGCTTAATGGAGAAAGTTTATCGCCAAAGTACGCCCCAGAAATAACAGCTCCTGCAACCATTCCAACGGGAATGTCGAGGGCGCGACCGATTCCTATCAAAGCAATTCCAACAGTTGCTGACGTCGTCCAACTACTACCTGTAGCGATTGAAATGATTGCACAAATAAAAATACAAGCCGGCAAGAAAATACTAGGGTGTAATATTTGAAGGCCGTAATAAATCATTGCTGGGATAATTCCACTCAACAGCCATGTACCCGCCAAGGCACCTACAAACAACAAGATCAGAATAGCTCCTGTTGTTGATTTTAAATTGGAACCAATGGCTTCGATCATTTGATTATAACCAACCTTATTTCTGAAGCCCACCACAGCAGCAACTGCAGCTCCAATAAGTAAAATAAACTGATTGGAACCTCCTAGGGCGTCGTCTCCATAAACGGTTACATTAAAAGATAATAGAAGTACTAAAATAAGTACCGGTAGGAGTGCTTGAAAAAGGGTAATAGAAGAGGTCTTTTGATCCATAACATATTCTTTCCCGTAATGATACGATTTTTAATTGTAAAATTATTTCTGGTTTTGCGATTTATAGTGATGATATACTGCATTGATAAACCCTAAAATTACACCGACGCCAATGTCAATATACCCTACGGTGAAGAGCTTCCCAAGGTCGGTAGCTGGCGAAAAGTCTCCGTAGCCAATTGTGGTGAGTGTTATGACCGAAAAGTAGGCCGCGTCTATCCACGACCAGACTTCGATATAATGATAAAAGGTAGTTCCAAAGCCAATAATGATTGAAGTAATTAATAAAAGCTTGCGGTATTCATTGTTGCGAAGAAAGGAGAGGATGATATTGACTAGATACATGGGCTTGATTTGGTAAATCTAATATACTGAAAAAATGAAAAACACATATTTTCTTTATTGAAGATGGAAACATTCGTATTTTTGAACTGCAAACAATTTAAAAAACAAATGATGAGTAAATTTGATGTTGCTATTATCGGATCTGGACCTGGAGGTTATGTTGCTGCAATTCGTTGCGCCCAACTGGGAATGAAAACTGCCTTGATTGAAAAATACAGTACCCTGGGAGGTACCTGTTTGAATGTAGGTTGTATTCCATCCAAAACCCTTTTAGATTCTTCTCATCATTACGAGGATGCAATAAAACATTTTGACACCCATGGTATTGAGATTGGAGGCGAAATTAAAATTAATTTCGAAAAAATGATTGGACGGAAACGCGCAGTTGTTGAGCAAACCACCAAAGGGATTGAGTTTTTAATGGACAAAAATAACATCACTGTTTTTGAGGGCCTGGGTAGTTTTGTTGATGCTACGCACATCCAAATTGCTGGGAAGAAAAAAGAAACGATTGAAGCTACCAACAGCATCATTGCTACCGGTTCTAAACCGGGTTCTCTACCTTTTATTACGGTAGATAAAGAACGCGTGATTACGTCAACAGAAGCACTCGAACTTAGCGAAATCCCAAAACACCTTGTCGTCATCGGCGGGGGAGTGATTGGTTTGGAGCTTGGACAAGTTTACAGACGCTTAGGCGCTGCAGTTTCGGTAATTGAATACGCAGATCGCATTACCCATGCAATGGATAGTGCTTGTTCGCGGGAGTTGACCAAAGTGTTGAAAAAACAAGGGGTTAAATTTTATCTTTCCCACGGAGTAAATAAAGTAGAACGATCGGGAGAGACCGTACATATTACCGCTACCAATAAGAAGGGTGAGGAAGTTTCTTTTGAAGGAGATTACTGTTTGGTTTCTGTTGGTAGAAAGCCCTACACTGCAGGATTGAATGCAGCAGCCGCTGGTGTTCAGTTGAACGAACGTGGACAGGTAGAAGTAAACGATCACTTACAAACGACAGCTGCAAATATTTATGCTATTGGCGATGTTGTTCGCGGAACCATGCTAGCCCACAAAGCCGAGGAAGAAGGAGTTCTTGTAGCTGAATTTTTAGCAGGTCAAAAACCACATATCGATTATAATTTAATTCCCAATGTAATCTACACCTGGCCAGAAGTTGCTTCTGTTGGTAAAACAGAAGAGCAATTGAAAGCCGCTGGAGTACAATATAAAGCAGGCCAATTTCCAATGCGTGCGCTTGGTCGTGCACGTGCAAGTATGGATACGGACGGGTTTGTAAAAATCTTAGCCGACGCTGCAACTGATGAAGTATTGGGTGTTCATATGGTCGGTGCTCGGGTTGCTGATTTAATAGCCGAGGCTGTTACTGCCATGGAATTTAGAGCTTCTGCGGAAGATATTGCACGTATGAGTCACTCCCATCCAACCTATGCAGAAGCTGTGAAAGAAGCGGCTTTAGCGGCAACAGGCAACCGCCCCTTGCATATTTAATCGCATGCTCCGAGTGTCCAAGTGGTTATTCCGCTAACCGCTGCGACACAGGAATTGCTATAGGTACGTTTGTTACATCCACATACGGGCATATATTCTTTGGTACAGGCTTGATCTGGATTCGAAGCAATTACACAGGGATTGTCAACTTTTGATTTTGTAACAATTCGAACCAATTCGTAGCGGTTATCTGGGCAATCATCTGCGCAATTACTTATGTCAATAGGCGTAATCTTCACTTCAAGATCGTATATATATCCATAATTAAACTCAAATCCTTCGATTGAAATGGCTTGTGTCCTCCATTGATCACTCCCTATTTCATTATCAATTTGAAAGTTGAGGCAGTTTTGCACAAAAAAAGCTCTTGAACAGGGACTGCTGTAGTAATCGATTCTCATCGTACTAATAGGTTCCTCTGCTGATATTACGCTGGATTGCTCGCAAGAACTTAGGCTAAATAAAAGGAAAAGAAAATAAAGGCGTGGATACATTGTTTTACTTTTTACTAATTATACATTAATAAGTATACCATAGGAATGCCTTCCGCTTTAAAACAAAAAGGGTAATTAGCAGTTTTAAGCAGATTCATCAGATTACTTTATTTTTAGCGTAAAATTGAACCATTAAAGCTGCTATTTCTGGGCCTGAATCTTCTTGTAAAAAATGCCCTCCCGATATTGTTTGATGATCCTGATCTTTAGTTCCCGGAACTAGCTTTTGGAAAACCTGATCTCCACCTTTGGTTATTGGATCTTGATCACTGAACAGGCATAAAAAAGGTTTAGTCCACTGGGTTAAAATCCCCCAAGCTTTTTTGTTGTTGTCACTTTCTGGATCATTCTCTGTTGTTGGAACTAAGGCTGGAAAAACACGGGCCCCTGCTTTGTGTTCTTCTGTCGGAAAGGGTGCATTGTAGGCTGCCATAATATCATCAGAGAGGGTAGTCGTAGTTGCTCTTTGTAAAACAGTTGCTACATCAAATTTTGGGCTTGTTGCAGCAAAATTTTGCCAGTCCAAGAAAGCCTGTGGTGGGTTTACACTTCCGGTGGGGAGCATGGTATTGGCAGCTACTACAGAAGAAAAATTATCTGTATTTGCAGTCAGCAGCCGCAGTCCAATCAGGCCTCCCCAATCTTGAATGAATATGTTGATGTTCTTCAATTCCAAATGATCCACAACTTTTTGCATCCAGTCGATGTGCTTTGCATAGGTATAGTCTGCTTGTGCAGCCGGCTTGTCCGATTTTCCAAAACCAACAAGGTCGGGAGCAACAACGCGTAAGCCTGCAGCGACTAATTTTGGAATCATGCTACGGTATAAATAGGACCAGCTGGGTTCACCATGAAGTAGTAAAACCACAGGATGCTTTTTATTTCCCTCATCGATGTACTGTATTCTTACTGCATCAGCAAGGGTGTGGTAGTTTTCTTTAAATGGAAATTCTTTTAAATTTTCAAATGCAGATTCGGGTGTTCTCAGTATTTTCATAAAGTACAATTTTGTAGCGGGTTTCCGGCCCAATTTACAGCTTCGGTCAGTAATTGTATGTAGTTTGGACTCTTGTAATAGTCGGCTTTATGCCCCAAGGCAGAATAAAAAGCCTTTCCCTTTCCAACACAGGTATACCATACGATTGGATGATCTTCACCCATGCCAAAATTTTTATCTTCTAGCGTACCATCTTCCAAAACACCGCTCATCACCATATCGGTTTCGTCTAGCGTATAGAGGATGTGGGCTCCTTTCTTTCGGGGACTGTCATAAAACACATACCATTCTTCTTCCTGATCCCACTGCATTGGAAGTGCTTTACAAGCAGGAAAACGCTCTGGACATTCTTTATTGAGGTTTCCAATTTGGAACTGGGGTACCATCGGATGGTGTGAAAATTCTGCACGGATAACTTCTTCATAGTACCACTTCCACTGACGGGAATTGTCTCCCGATCCATGGAAACCAACAAATCCGCCGCCACCTTCCAAATAGTTTTTAAAGGCTGCTCGTTGTGTTTCGTCCATTGTGTTTCCGGTAACATTGTTCCAAACCACAACATCAAAAAAAGCAAGCTGTTCAGGAGTGTAGATCAAACTGTCGTCTGTTATGGTAAGGTTCCAGTTGTTCTCTTTGGCAAGGGTTCGGAACAATTGTTTTGCAGCTGGAATAGCATCTTCGTGCACCCAACCGTTGGCTTTGGAATAGAGCAATACATTGAAGTCTGCTTGGTTCAGGTTTTGAACTGCGGACGGAATCTCTGAATTTTGATGTTCTGTGTCTGGAGTTGAGAATGTGTTTTTAGCAATTAAAAAAACCACTACGATTCCGAGTAGGACTACACTATATTTTTTCATAACCAACTAATTGTAAGGTGGGGTTCGTTTAATGTTTAAGCTACTCCAAAGTATAAAAAATAATTTACTTCGGTAACGATGCACACAATAGGTAACCACCAAGCAAACTACCATAAAGAGTAGAGCTCCAACAATAGACTGTATAAGCGTTCCAGAATATTTATAGTATTTGTAGATGCCAATTCCAAAGAGACTGCCGTAAAAGATGAAGTAATGGACAATGTAAATACTCAAGGTTTTTTGCCCAATCCACAACCAAAAACCTTTGGAGAAGATGCGGTTCAATGCCATAAAGGCTGCGACTAAGAGGAAGACATCGCCTAGGCGGATGTAAAGGAAGTTGTTGTAAGCCACTTGTCTAAAAAGCATCCAATCGGTTTGATCGTATATCCAGATAAAGAAGGAAGATGATTTATGAATCAAGAACATACCAAGAACCGCGAATCCAATACCTTTTATTAAAAACCCTTTGGGTTGTGCACCAAATACTTGGGCGATACAAGCCCCAAGACTTACATAGCCCAACCATGGAAAAAGGTAAAACACCCCTCCATTGGCCTTAGTTAAATAAGCTGCTAAAAATTGTGGCAGTTTGGTAAAAGTTGCATCCACATACAGAGGTTCCGTAAGGAAGATCGACAAACCAATTCCGAGAAATAGAAGCCCTAAACCGTATTTAAAATAATGGAATAAGACATAAATACTCACTGTAAAGATTAAGCCCAAGCCTATGATTTGTAGAACATCGGGTTTTAAAAAGGAAGCATTCAGTTGACCGTTCAACAGCATCGGAAGATTCAGTCGCAGCAGATAGCCCAAAAGAATCAGTTCCAAGCCTCGTTTCAAGCCCTTTTTGACCCTCGGATTCCGAAAGCCTTGGATTGGGTTTTTAAGGAGTAAAAAAAGAACCACCCAGCCGGTTACTGTAAAAAACACGGGAGCGGTAAAGCCCCGACAATAGAGCCAGAAGGTGTACACGGAATTTGTCGGGTCTTTGAATATTGGATCCAAAATACCGCTGACATAATGTCCTTGGAGCATCATCAAAATGGCAAAGGCACGCAAGGCGTCCAAAAAATAAAGGCGTTGACTTTCTTTCATACTGTAATTTCCCTATTACAAAAGACGAGAAATGATTTCAAACTACCTAATGAGGCAGGGGCGGAATAGTTCCAATACCTAGATCGACTTGAATTTCCAGTACTTATTGCTGGGTGCTGGAGCTTCGTAGCTGATGGATTCGTTTGATTCTGCAGGGGTATAAGTCAATTTTCTAGCGTGCAGGCAGATGGATAGTGCCGCATATTTTTGATCCGAACCATACTTTTCATCTCCAATTATGGGGAGACCTATATGAGCCAACTGCGCTCTGATTTGATGAAAACGACCCGTTTTTGGTTTTATTTCCAACAGATAACCCAAATTATTTTGCTCCAAAACCCGATAGCTGAGTGAACATTTTTGCGCTCCTTTGGTATGGGCAGGGACAATTTCTGCCTGTTTTTTAAAATTATTTTTAAATAAAAAATGAGTTAAGGTTTCTTTGTTTTGCGCTGGTTTTTTGTGTACAATCGCCCAATAGGTTTTTTGAACTTTCCGACTGCTAAACAGTTCGTTGAATGCTACCAAAACACTTTTTTTCTTCGCAAAAAGTAGCACCCCACTGGTTACTCTATCCAACCGATGAATGACGCCAATATAGGGTTCGCGCTTGCTTGCTTGTAGGTGTTTTTGCACCTGACTTTCTGCAGTAAGTTCCTCAAACGGACTTTGTTCGCTGATGAGTCCCGCAGCTTTGTTTATTACGATATAGCCTTTGTTTTCATGAATTACTTCAAGCTTGGACATGGTTGTGTTTTTTAATGAAGTAAAGGTAGTGGATAAGCGGGTACTTGGGGAAGAGATGGAATGCATTTTTGCCCCTGGCTTTTATTCATTCATTATTGGTAAAAATCCATTATCATCTAATGCTCTAATAATACCTCTCCATAATATTTTTATTGAGTTCCACAATACTTCCCAAATGGGTGTGTATTGTTGAACACTTCGTTCTTGAGATATGATAAAAAAGAATCTATGGGATTGGGGTTGTCTTGGGCTTTAGTGCCATACAACAGCTCAGGCATTGTACATTTAAGCAATGCAGTACAGTAATACCCTCTATTGAGATAAAAGCGTAGGTTGTTCATATAAAGAAGAACACGATTTAGAGCGGTTCTTTTCAAATATATAAAAGTTCCTTTATAATACAAAATGAACCAGGTGCTAAAACACTTGTTATTCAGCTTATTAAAGAAAGCGATTAACGCAAGGCATCCATTTTTTTCTGAATGGCATCCAGTCCAAGATTGCCAATACTACCCAGATGGGTATGGGCTACCGAGCGGTTGGGTTGGTAGTTCCCGGCTTCAATAGCATTTCCTAGTTCCCGATAGGCATCACGGAAGGGCATTCCGTCTTGTACCTTGGCGTTTAAGGTATCGACACTGAAGAGGTAGTCGTATTTCTTTTGATCCGTTATGTTTGGAGTAACCTCTATTTTGGGGAGACTGAACAACAGCATATCCAAGCAAGCCTTTAGCTCTTGAATACCGTCAATGATGGGGCCTTTGGCCAGTTGCAATTCCCGGTGATAACCGGAGGGTAAGTTGGTTGTCAGCAGGGTGAGTTGTGTTGGGAGTGCTTGTAAGGCGTTGCACTTCCCGCGGATGAGTTCAAAAATATCCGGGTTTTTCTTGTGGGGCATGATACTAGACCCCGTGGTTAGATCGTCTGGGAAGGAGATGAAATTAAAATCCTGTCCCATATAGAGGCAGATGTCCATGGCAAATTTAGCGAGGGTACTCCCCACCATACTCAGAGCAATGGCAGTTGTTTTTTCTACCTTTCCACGACTCATTTGTGCAGCAACAGCGTTGACTTTTAGGGTGCTGAAATTGAGCTGTGCGGTGGTGAATTCTCGATCAATTGGAAAGGAACTTCCAAAACCGGCTGCGCTACCCAAGGGGTTTTGGTCGACAAGGGTATAGGCGGTATTCAAAAAATGTACATCATCGATCAGACTTTCGGCATAGGCCGAAAACCACATCCCAAAAGAGGAAGGCATGGCAACCTGCAGGTGGGTGTATCCCGGGAGGAGTCCCTTCTGATGTTGCTCTGCTAGCTGCATGAGTAAATCAAACAATTGGAATACGGTTTTTTTGATGCTGCTCAATTCATCTTTTAGATACAAATGCATGGCAATCAAAACCTGATCGTTTCGAGAGCGAGCTGTATGTATTTTTTTTCCAAGATCACCCAGCTGTTCCGTAAGAACATGCTCAATTTTGGAATGCATGTCTTCAAATTCTTCTTCGATAACCAAACTACCGTTGGTAGCCTTTTCTTTCAACTGACTCAGTGCGGTACTCAATAAGTCGGCTTCTTTTTGTGTAAGAAGGCCTATTTTGGCGAGCATCTGTGCGTGGGCACTTGAGGCTTCACAATCATATGCAGCTAATAGCAGGTCGTATTCCCGATCGCTACCAACTGTAAACTGATCTACTTTTTGATGTGCTGCGTTTCCTTTTTGCCAAAGTTTCATAAGATTTCGTTTAAGAGGTTGATGTATATAAAAATTCCTTCTTCAATTTCCGATACATGGATGTATTCGTTTGCGGTATGCGATCGAGTAGAATCACCCGGACCGAGTTTTAGTGACGGACAGGATAGTTTTGCTTGATCCGAAAGGGTAGGCGAGCCGTAGGGTTCTCTACCCAAGCCAATGCCAGCCTGAACCAATTCGTGGGTTATGGGGATGGAAGAGGAGTTTAAATTGGTGGATCTAGGAGTTAGTGTACAAGGGGCTTCTTCTTGTAATAAGGCTACAATTTCTTGGTTCGAATAGCAATCGTTTACCCGTACATCGATAACCAAATGTACGTCAGCAGGAACAACATTGTGTTGTTTCCCAGCGCTTACCTGAGTAACCGTTATTTTTACAGGACCAAGTACTTCCGACTCTTTTTTAAAAGTAAACGTATTGAACCAGTTGATTACCTCGGGGAGTTTCATGATGGGGTTATCGGTATTGGGGTGAGCTGCATGACTTGCGGTTCCGCTAATCACTGCATCAAAAACAACCAAACCTTTTTCTGCAACCGCCAATTGCATAAGCGTAGGCTCTCCAACAATGGCAACGTCGATATGGGGAAGGGTTTTTAAGAGGGAATTCAAGCCCAAAGGCCCCGAACTCTCTTCTTCTGCTGTTGCGGCGATAATGAGGTTGTACTTGGGGTTGGGATGTTCGTAATAGTGGGTAAAAAGCGCCATTAGAGATACTAAAGGACCTCCAGCATCATTGCTTCCTAAACCAAACAATTTTCCATCCTCTATATGCGGATGAAAGGGGTCTTTGGTATAAGCACTGTTGGGTTTTACCGTATCGTGATGGGAGTTTAAAAGCAGGGTTGGTTTGCCTTCTAGGAAATTTTTATTGAAAGCATAGATGTTATTGTTTTCACGTGAAAAAGGAATAGCATGGTCTGTAAACCATTGTTCTATTCTTCCTGCGGTACCCGCTTCTTGGCTAGAAAAAGATTGTATTGCAATTAGATCTTGTAAAAGGCTCAGGGCTTCTTGGGTCAGTATTGTGCTCATCGTTATAGGGTAAGGGTGGTGTGTTTTATGGAACTACTAATCATCTCGGGTTTCCCGATCGCAACTTTCGAAACTCCTTGCTTGAGGGCGTCAAAAGCATTTTTCATTTTTGGAAGCATCCCTTGGTGTATGATCTTTTGATCGACAAGGTCTTTGTATTTTTTGGTGTCAATTTGCTCGATCAAGGAGTTGGGATCCTCTAGGGATTTAAGTACGCCCAGTTGTTCAAAGCAATAGTAGAGCTTAACGTCAAACTGTTTGGCTAATGCAATTGCAATTTGAGCGGCAATGGTGTCGGCATTGGTATTGAGTAATTGCCCTTTTCCATCGTGGGTTAGTGCACAGCAAACGGGGCTTAGCCTTTGGTTTAGGAGTTGAGAGAAAAAGACGCTATTAACGGATTGAACATCTCCCACCCAGCCATAGTCAATTGCTGCAACTGGTCTTTTGATGGCTTTTATGGCGTTTCCATCGGCGCCCGATAAACCCATTGCATTGCAACCCAACCCTTGAAGTTTGGCAACGATGTTCTTGTTTACCTGTCCTCCATAAATCCCGGTAATGAGTTCTAAGGTATCTGTATCGGTAATTCTTCTTCCGGCATTCATTTGCACCGGAATTCCCAAACGTTCTGCCCATTGACTGGCTTTTTTACCACCGCCATGTACAAGTATTTTTGGCCCAGTCAACTCAGCAAATCCTTGAAGAAAGGGCAGCAAAAGGGCTTCGTTTTCTATGACATTCCCGCCGACTTTTACGATGCTTAGTTTAGACATGATCCAAAAGGGTTTTAAGAACCGCTTGCGCTGCAAAAGTTCTGTTGTTGGCTTGTTCAATAACCAAAGAATTCGGATGATCCAGAACGCTATCAGCAACTACAATATTTCTCCGAACGGGAAGACAATGCATGAATTTTGCATTGTTGGTCAATTCCATTTTTTCAGAATCTAGCATCCAGGCGTCATTTGTTCGTAAAATGGCGCCATAGTTTTCGTACGAACACCAGTTTTTGGCATAAACAAAATCGGCATCTTTCAAGGCTTCTTCTTGGTTGTGAAAAACGGGGATGTTTTTGGTGATTCTTGGATCTAGATCATAACCTTCGGGATTGGCAATTACAAAATTGGCCCCTTGGGTTTGCATCATTTGTGTAAATGAATTTCCAACAGCATGGGGGAGTGCTTTGGGGTGGGGTGCCCAAGTCAAAACTACTTTAGGCTTGTGCGCTGTAGGATGTTCCAAAAGGGTAAGAGCATCGGCAAGGGCTTGCAGTGGGTGGCCCGTTGCACTTTCCATATTGATGACCGGAATACTGGCGTATTGAGCAAAACTGTTCAATACGACCTCTGCTTCGTCTTGTTCCTTGTCGGTCAAAGAGGCGAAGGCACGTATGGCTACCATATCACAGTATTGAGAAACAACGGCTGCAGCTTCGCGTACATGTTCCGATCGGATTCCACGCATTTCGGTACCGTCTTCAAATTCCAACGCCCATGCTTCATTCGAAAAATTCATTATCATGGTGTTGAACCCTAAGTTCTGCGCTGCCTTTTGCGTACTCAAGCGGGTTCTTAAACTGGGATTAAAAAAAAGAAGCCCCAAAGTTTTTCTTTTGGCATGCTGTTCAAAAGCAAAGGGATCTTTCTTCAAGCTTTTTGCCAAGGCTAAAGCTTCATCAAAATCGGGGAGGTCGGTTAAGGATATAAAATTATTCATAAGTTAGTTGCTGTGTTCTTTTAAAGCTACTTTTAAACTGGTAAAAAAGTAATCGATGTGTTTTTTTTGAACCGTTAAAGGAGGGAGGATACGCAGAAGGTTTTTGTTACTACTTCCGCCGGTGAATATTTTTTTATCATAAATCAAGGTTTTGCGTAAGGGACCCACTTCGAAATCAAATTCAAGGCCCAACATCAATCCCCGCCCTTTGATTTTTTTTATTTCCGGAATGTTCTTGGCTTGTGCCACAAAATAGGGTTCTAATTCACTTGCCCTGCTTTGAAGTTTCTCTTCTTCCAAGACATCCAAAACCGCAACAGATGCAGCACAGGCGAGGTGGTTACCTCCAAAGGTGGTTCCCAACATTCCGTACTGCGCTTCAATGCTCGGATGTACCAAAATTCCTCCAATCGGAAAACCATTACCCATTCCCTTGGCCATAGTTACGATATGGGGCTCTATTTTATATTTTTGATAAGCAAAAAAGGTTCCTGATCTTCCAAAGCCAGACTGTACTTCATCTGCAATTAAACAGGCTTCGTATTGCTTACACAAGCGTTCCATATCGTATATAAAACTTTCTGAGGGTTCGTCCAAACCACCAACTCCTTGGATGGCTTCAAAGATTACGGCACAAACATCGCCCTTTTTCAATTCGCTCACAAGGGCATTTGTATCGTTAAAAGCTAAAAAAGTAACTTCTTGTTGTTGGTTTAAAGGCGCATTGATTTTGGGATTGTCGGTGGCTGCTACTGCAGCACTCGTTCTCCCGTGAAAGGCATTTTTAAATGCAAGGATTCTTTTTTTGTTGGTATGAAATGAGGCAAGCTTTAAAGCGTTTTCAATCGCTTCTGCTCCCGAACTACATAAAAACAATTGATAGTCATGACAACAAGACTGATGACCAATAGCGTCGGCTAATTGTTGCTGCAGCGGGTTCTGGATGGCGTTTGAATAAAATCCAATTTGATCCAGCTGTTCTTTTATTTTTTGCACATAGTGCGGATGACCATGCCCGATGGAAATAACGGCATGTCCTCCGTAGAGATCTAAGTATTCTGTTCCTTCGGCATCGTACACATATACGTCCTTTGCACGTACCGGCGTAACATCATATAAGGGATATACATCAAATAATTTCATGCTTTATTGAGTTGAGATGTCGTTGATTTTATTGAATGAAGCTGCCAACCCTTGAATCAAAGAAGAACTGAGTCCTTGGTGCTCCATTTCGTTTAAGCCGGTAATGGTACAGCCACGTGGTGTAGTAACCTTATCAATTTCTGCTTCTGGATGGGATTTGTTTTCGAGTAAAAGAGTTGCAGCACCTAAGGCGGTGTATACCGACATATCCATGGCTTCTTTTGCTTCAAAACCCAATTGTACACCTCCTTGAGTCATGGCGCGAATCAAGCGCATCCAAAAGGCAATTCCACTGGCACAAATAACAGTAGCGGCTTGCATATGTTCTTCTTCAATAATAATGGATGTTCCTAGTCCATTGAATATAGCCGATGCAATGTCGATGCGTTTTTCACCAACCCTGTTCGAGCAAATACAGGTCATCGATTTCCGTACTGAAATAGCTGTATTGGGCATACTGCGGATGATGGGATATTGAGTCCCCAAAAGGGCTTCAATCCGGTCAATCTTAAAGCCAGTGATGGTTGAAATTAAGACATGTTTTTCGTTTAAATCGGGTTTGATGGAAGTCAATATTTTTTCGAACTGTCCGGGCTGTACCGCAAAAATGATGATGTCCGAATTACGGACGGCTTCTCCATTATCGGTCGTTAAAAAAACATTTTTATGCTTCCCCCATTCGGAGAGGGAACTGATGTCTCTCTTGGTTAGATATAATGTTGTAATTGTATTGTTGATGAGTAATCCCTTGGCGATACTCAGTCCTAAGTTTCCAGTGCCTATGATTGCTATTTTCATATTGTTTTATTTTGGAGTTAAAAAGTTGATGCCTTAAGATTTAGTCCCAATCCTTCTTCCCATCCGAAAATCAAGTTCATGTTTTGAATTGCCTGTCCCGATGCTCCTTTGATTAGGTTATCAATCACCGAGGTAATCAGTAAAGTGCCTTCATGCAGGTGGAGGTGTAAAAAGCAATGATTTGAATTGATTACCTGCTTCAATGCGATCTCTTGTTTAGAAACATGGGTAAAGGGGTCCTTTACATAATAATCGGTATACAAAGCAACTGCTTCTTCTAAGCTGCCATCGAATGCAGTGTAGGCCGTTGCAAATATCCCACGCGTAAAATCGCCCCGTTGCGGCAGAAAATGGATTTGAGTCGCTTCACCTTGAAGTTCATTGATGCTCTCCCCAATTTCACCTAAATGTTGATGAGTAAAGGGTTTGTACCAGGACATATTGTTATTTCTCCAACTGAAATGCGCTGTAGCCGAAAGACCTACTCCAGCGCCCGTACTTCCTGTGGTTGCATTGATGTGGATGCTGTTGGTCAATTTTTGAGTAGTTGCCAATGGAAGTAAAGCCAATTGAATTGCAGTTGCAAAACAACCGGGATTGGCAATGGCTGTAGCTTCTTCAATCGTTTCTTTATTGAGTTCTGGCAAACCGTAGACAAAGGTTCGTCCCATAAATTCACTGTCGGCATTCAATCGGAAATCATTGCTTAAATCAATGATGAGGGTTTGCTCAGAGAATTTATTTTGTTCTAGAAATTTAGAAGAATTTCCGTGTCCTAAACATAAGAAAACTACTGCTACATCTAAGTTTACTTGATCGGTAAAATTCATCGTAGTAGACCCTAGTAAGTCTGGGTGTGTGTCACTCAACGCAAAACCGGGTCGGGTAGTGCTGTATACAAAGTCTAGTGTTAAGCCCGGGTGATTGAGCACCAATCGGAGAAGTTCGCCCCCCGTATACCCAGAACCACCAATTATTCCTGCTGTTTTCATTTTGTTTCGGTATTATTGACACTCCCATAGATGGTGTGTGCATTCGCTGTTATTTTAATAAACCCTTTGGCATCATCTGCCGTCCAGCCTTTGTTCATTTCTCCATAGCTTCCAAAAGAAGCATTCATAAGGTCATTGGGCGACTGAACACCCTCCAGTTCAAAACGATAGGGATGTAGGCTTATGATGACGGAACCATTGACGGTTTTTTGACTGCTCTTTAAAAAAGCTTCAATATCCCGCATCACGGCATCCAAATAATTTCCTTCATGTAAAAGCATCCCGTAGAAGCTTCCCAGTTGTTCTTTTTGGAATTGCTGCCATTTTGATAGGGTGTGTTTTTCTAATAAATGATGCGCTTTGATGATGATTAAAGGTGCTGCAGCTTCGAAGCCAACCCGCCCTTTGATTCCAATAATGGTATCTCCAACATGAATATCACGTCCAATGGCATAAGCTTTGGCTATTTCTTGTAGTTGTTGAATGAGGGCTAAAGGTTTTCCTGCTATTCCATTGATACCAGCGAGTTCTCCCTGTCTAAATTCGAGTGTAATTTTTATGGGTTCAGTCGCGCTGAGTTGACTGGGGTATGCCTCGCTCGGGAGGGCTTTGTCTGATGTTAAGGTTTCGCTACCGCCAACACTTGTTCCCCACAAACCTTGGTTGATGGAGTACTGTGCTTTTTCCCAAGACATTTCAATTCCCTCCGATTTCAGGTATTCTATTTCTGCTTCACGAGAAAGTTGCTGATCTCGGATGGGGGTAATGATTTCAATTGCTGGCGCTAAAACTTGGAAGATAAGATCAAACCGAACCTGATCGTTTCCTGCTCCCGTGCTGCCGTGGGCTATGTAGGCAGCGTCAATATTTTTGGCGTATTCAACGATTTCGATGGCCTGTACAATACGTTCTGCACTAACGGAAAGTGGGTAGGTATTGTTTTTAAGAACATTGCCGTAAATTAAATACTGAACAATTTTATCGTAAAAAGTTTGAAGCGCATTGATCGAGCAATAGGTAGTGGCACCCATTGCGTAAGCCTTTTGCTCTTGCTCTTCTATTTCTTGATCACTAAATCCACCTGTGTTTACACTTACGGCATGAACTTCATACCCTTCTTGTGAAAGCGTTTTTAAACAGTAGGAGGTATCTAAACCGCCACTGTAGGCGAGGACTAATTTTTTCATTTGGATTTCTTTTTAAAAAGACCGCTTAAAAAGCGCGTAGTTTTTGTTTCGTTTTGTTTTTTCTCGTTGGGATCGTGAAGCATTCCAGTACAGAGGCACATCGTACGTTCAGTTCGGGTGAGTACATCATAATTTTTACAGGTTTGGCAGCCTTTCCAAAATTCTGGATCATCCGTTATTTCAGAAAAGTGTACGGGCTTATATCCGAGTTCGTAATTGATCTTCATTACTGCCTGCCCCGTAGTGATCCCAAATATTTTTGCGCCAGCGTATTTTTCAAGCGATAATTCAAAAACCCTTTTTTTAATTGCTTTAGCAAGACCTTTCCCTCTAAATTCTGGGGAAACAATAAGGCCAGAATGCGCAACATATTTGCCGTGACCCCAAACTTCTATATAGCAAAAGCCAGCGAATACATCACCTTCTAGAGCAATAATGGCGTTTCCGTTTTCCATTTTCTTGCTGATGTACTCCGGAGTTCTTCGGGCAATTCCTGTACCCCGATCTTTGGCCGACTCGTCTATACAGAGACTAATGGTTTTTGCAAAATGAATATGTGATGAGTTGGCAATAACGATTTTCATTATTGTAGTTTTTAATTGTAAAAAAAGAATATAAGTTTTGAGATTGAAACCGGACGCACCTGAGTTCCCTGAAGAAAAGCACCCCTAGGGGCGACGGAAGCATACACGAGGATACCTGCGGTTCATAGGAACAGGCATTGTGATTGTATATGTATTGTTTTCTTTCATAAGAGGATACAAAGTTGGATCATTCTATTCAGAATACCAAACTTGATGTGATTTTTTCGAAATTCTCAAAAAAGATTCGTTTTGTCTTAGTTTCATGTATTTTTGCCCTGTGATCAATCGTTTTAAATTACATATCGCCAATAAATTCGAAAATTTCAATGATCAAAGACTACTCTTGGCCTTTAGTGGAGGGTTGGATAGTAGGGTTTTACTGGAATTGTTGTGCCAAGCACAAATTAAATTTTCGGTTGCGCATTGTAATTTTGATCTCCGTGCAGATGCTAGCGAAGCGGACGCTCATTTTTGTGCACAAATTGCTGAACAGCATCAGCTTCCTTTTTTTAGTAAAAAATTTGACACCAAGAGTTTCGCAGAAACGCAGCAAATTTCTACCCAGATGGCTGCCCGAGAATTGCGTTATACTTGGTTTGACGAGCTCAAAAAACAAGAGGGGTTTACACACATTTTAACCGCACATCATTTGGATGATCAATTGGAAACCTTTATGATTAATGTTGGTCGGGGAACAGGCCTGAAAGGGCTTCGTGGTATTGGTACCGATAAAATCCTCAGACCGCTTTTGAACTTTTTTAAAGATGAAATTGAGCAGTATGCCCAAGCGCATTCAATCGAATGGCGCGAAGACGCATCCAACGCACAAGATACTTATTTGCGAAATCATTTAAGACATCATGCAATTCCGCAATGGAAAGCTGCACAAGAAAAATTATTGCAGCAAGTCGCACAGACTTTTGATCACCTCAGCCTGGCACAAGAGGCCTTGTCGGTTGTTGTGGATACTTTCAAGGAAAAACATTTTATACAGCAAGAGGATACAATTTCTATTCGCCTTGATGCTTTTTTGGAATTGAACCCTCGGGCATATTATTTACATGCATTGTTCGAAACCTATGGCTTTAGTCATGTTGCCGATTTAGAGTCCTTATTAGTGGCACAAAGCGGAAAACAGTTGGTATCATCTTCTCATCGTTTGATACGAAATAGAGCAGTATTATTATTGAGTCCCTTAAAAAGTGAACCACAAGTCGACGAATTTTCATGGACACCGACCCAAGATTTAACAGATCCTATAAAACTTATACTTGCCGATAAGCCACTCAATACAGCCAATACAGCTGTTTTAGATAAAAATAGTTTAAAGTATCCTTTGCTTCTTCGTAAATTTCGCGAGGGAGATTACTTTTTTCCAGTTGGGATGAAAGGAAAAAAAAAGCTGAGCAAGTTTTTTAAGGATCAAAAATATTCTACTTTAGATAAAGAAAACCAGTGGATCCTCTGTTCCGAAGATCAAATTGTATGGGTGGTTGGTCAACGAGTTGACGCTCGTTTTGCTGCAAATTCAGAAACCCTTAACCCCTTAATTATACGTTTCCATTGAAAAAATATTATATTCTACTCCTGTCTTTTTTGAGCCTAATTGGTTATGCACAAGGGGATGACGAACCCGTAGCTTGGGCAATTTCGGTCAATCGAATTTCTGCCACTGCGGTCGACCTGCAATTTGATGCAACCATTGCCGATAAATGGCATTTATATAGTTTAAAAGAATTTGAAGATGGGCCCCTACCCACCGAATTTACTTTTGAAATGGACTCTCTAAAAGTGCGTTTGGATGGCCCCATGACCAGCAGTGAACCAAAAATTGAATTTGATGCGATTTTTGAAATTGACTTACCTTTTTTCGAGTATAATGCCCGCTTTACGCAACGTCTGGAACTTTTAGATCCATCCCTCGAACAAATTAGCGGAGAGATCAACTATCAGGCCTGTGACGATCGACTGTGTATTTTCCGAACTGAACCTTTTACACTTTCGCTTCATGGAAATGCCATCGTCGCTTCAAGCATTGAAATCACTTCAGAAAATCAGTTGCGCTCAGCTGCATTGACTTTGAATTTAAAGAACAAAGATTACTTACAAGATGCCCTGGTTAATACAGAAGATTCTTCTCCATTATTAACCCTCTTTTTATTGGGCTTTTTAGCCGGTTTAATAGCGATTCTCACCCCATGTGTTTTTCCTATGATCCCCCTTACGGTTTCATTTTTTTTAAAACAAGCGACTAGTTTGCGTAAAGGTGTTTTCAACGCCTTATTATATGGCTTTTTTATTGTGTTCATCTATGTATTGCTCAGTCTACCTTTTCACTTTTTAGACAGTTTAAATCCGGAAATTTTAAATACCATAGCCACTAACGTTCCTTTAAACCTGTTCTTTTTTGCAATCTTTATTTTCTTTGCTTTTTCCTTTTTCGGCTATTATGAGTTGACCCTGCCCAGCAGTTGGGGAAACACAGCCGATTCCAGTTCCAATATGAAAGGTGGCATTGGTATTTTCTTTATGGCATTGACTCTGGCCATTGTTTCTTTTTCTTGTACTGGACCGATTTTAGGATCTTTACTTGCGGGTAGTCTCACCACTGATGGAGGCGCTATGCAGCTTACTGTTGGAATGACAGGTTTTGGTTTTGCGCTTGCCTTGCCCTTTGCACTCTTTGCTTTATTTCCAAACGCATTGAATGCCTTACCGAAATCAGGCGGATGGATGACTACGGTAAAAGTTGTTTTAGGATTTTTGGAACTTGCATTGGCTTTAAAATTCTTATCCAATGCCGATCTTGTTTCCCATTGGGGCTTGCTAAAGCGTGAAGTTTTTATAGGGATATGGGTGTTTTTAGCCTTTGGACTTACACTCTACCTTTTTGGACTGATCCGTTTCCCTCACGATCAAAAAGAAAAATTATCTAAGGCAAGAATTGGAGCAGGGATTTTGAGTTTATTGTTGACCGCCTACCTATCTTTTGGTTTGTTTTCTAAAGAGAATACACTGCAGTTGTTGAGTGGGTTTCCACCCCCAGAATTTTATAGCATATACGCTACAGATAACGAATGTCCGCTTGGATTGGAGTGTTATAAAGATTATGCAACAGGATTGTCGATTGCCCAAAAAACAGGGAAACCCATCTTACTTGATTTTACCGGTTGGGCCTGTGTGAATTGTCGCAAGATGGAAGAGAATGTATGGTCGCAACCCGAAATTTTCAATCTGCTGAACGAGGAGGTGATTTTGATTTCATTATACATCGATGACAAAAGTGAGTTGCCAGAAAACGAAGCCTTCAATTTTCAATACCCCGATGGTCGCGTCCGCACAATCAATACCATAGGTGAAAAATGGGCCAGCTTTCAGAGTTTGAATTTCAATTCAGCATCCCAACCCTTTTATGTGTTGCTGCATGCCGATGGAACCTTATTGAATAGTCCCATACAGTATACGGATGCAACCACTTATTACAAGTGGTTACAAACGGGTTTACAGAATAAGTTGTAGGCCTTTTTGTCTTTTAGCACAATACATTTAGAGTTGGATGATTTTGTCCCCTTTTATTGGTTATTTTCATCAACACTCAAATTAACATTCGACCATCCCCACATCATTTTTGTTGTATTCATCAAAATCCTTGTATATTGTAGTATCCAAATGCACTACTTATGCTCGTTCAACTCTACGGAAGCGCCGTTTATGGCTTAGACGCCCACCTCATAACCATATAAGTTAATATAGATAAAGGAATCGGATACCACTTGGTAGGCTTGCCCGACAATGCCATTAAGGAAAGTAATCTTCGAATTGCTGCGGCGCTTCAAAACATTGGATACCGACTTCCAGGAAAGATAATCACGATTAATATGGCACCGGCAGATTTACGTAAAGAAGGTTCTGCCTACGATCTAACCCTCGCTATCGGGATTTTAGCTGCTTCTGAGCAATTGAAGACGGACGTTCTAAGCGAGTATATTGTGATGGTCGAAATAGCCTTAGACGGTTCGTTGCGTCCCATTAAAGGCGCTCTTCCCATAGCGATTCAGGCTTTAAGACGGTTTTAAAGGCTTTATTCTTCCACAAGAAAATGCAGAAGAAGCTGCCATTGTTTCTGGTATTGATGTCTATGGAATGTCGACGCTGTTGGAAGTGATTGATTTTTTTGAAGGAAAAAGTACAGTTGAGCCTTTACGAATCAATACCCGAGCAATCTTTGAAGAGCAACTGCGGTTTCCCGAGTTGGACTTTGCCGATGTAAAAGGGCAAGAAACCATAAAGCGCTGTATGGAAATTGTAGCAGCAGGTGGTCATAACATTATCCTGATTGGACCCCCTGGGGCTGGAAAAACCATGTTGGCCAAACGCTTACCAAGCATTTTACCACCGATGAGTTTAGGAGAAGCATTAGAAACTACCAAAATCCATTCCGTCTTGGGGCGGGTTAAAGAAAAGGGCTTGGTTCATTCCCGTCCGTTTCGGGCGCCACATCATACCATCTCAGATGTTGCGTTAGTAGGTGGGGGGCAATATCCGCAGCCGGGCGAGATATCGTTGGCGCATAACGGGGTTCTCTTTTTAGATTAATTACCCGAATTTAAGCGTTCCGTATTGGAAGTAATGCGGCAGCCTTTGGAAGATCGAGAGGTTACCATTTCACGAGTAAAATTCACCGTTACTTATCCCAGTTCTTTTATGTTGGTTGCGAGTAAGAACCCCATCCGTCGGGCTATTTCAATACGAGTAACGTAACACCCGTAGAAACCCAAGGTTATCTGAGTAAAATTTCAGGCCCGCTTTTGGATCGAATTGATTTGCATATAGAAGTGGAGCCCGTACCTTTTGAGCAATTATCTGAAAAAGAACTAGGAGAAAGTTCTGAGCGTATTCGAGAACGTGTAACCATGGCTCGAAGCATACAGAGTATAAGGTTCGACAGCCTGAAGTCGGTACATTACAACGCCCAAATGTCCTCAAAGCTAATCCGAACACATTGTAAATTACAACCAGAAGCAGAAGCCTTGTTGGAGGCAGAAATGAAAAAACTGTTCTTATCTGCTCCGGCTTATGACCGTATTCTTAAAGTAGCGCGAACCATTGCCGATTTAGATCAAAAGCCGCAGCTACTTTCCGATCATATTGCGGAAGCCATCCAATACCGGAGTTTGGATCGAGAAGGGTGGATGGGGTAATTCCTCGGTTGGAGGAGCGCATGATTATTTGAAATCTTACTATTGCACTTTTAAAATGATTCCCCTAAAATGATTAACTTCCCTTAAAAAAATAATGCGTTCTAAATTTAGAGGTGGTCCAGCAATCATCATTACCGCTGCATTTATTGGCCCAGGCACCATAACACTCTGTGTTTTGGCTGGGGTTCAAAATGGGTTTTCGTTAGTGTGGGCCATGCTGCTTTCTATCTTCATAACCATTGTTATTCAAAATACTACCGCACGAATAAGCTTCACTACACGCATGGGTTTGGCAGAAAGTTTATTGCTTCAAACATCAAATCCGATAGTTAAATTCCTTTTGGGAGCCTTGCTTATCAGTGCAATTTTTGTCGGTAATGCTGCCTACGAAGCTGGGAACTTGACTGGTGCTTTGGTCGGAATTCAAACCTTAACTCCAGAAATTGATTTTTATTTTGGTACTGATTTTTATTTCTTACCGCTTCTGGTTGGGAGTTTAGTCGCAGTTTTAATTGTCTTAGGATCCCACAAGCTTTTAAAAAACATCCTCATCGGAATTGTTTTATTGATGAGTATTTCTTTTGTGTTGACCGCAGTTCTTACCCAACCCAATGTGATGGAAGTTCTACGAGGCATGTTTATTCCTTCGTTTAACTCCAAAGATACTTTAACAATTGTTGGCTTATTGGGAACTACGGTAGTTCCGTATAATTTATTCCTACATGCTGCTTTGGTGAAAAAGGAAAGCCTTTCGTTACAAGCCTTACGCCTAGATACTTTTTTTGCAGTTAGTTTGGGCGGTTTAGTGTCGCTGTCTATCATCATATGTGCAGCTGCTCTTCAGGGGCAGTCTATTCAATCGGCTACTGATTTGGGTTTAGCTTTAGCCCCTCTGTACGGTGATTTTGCACCGGTATTGTTGTCGCTTGGCTTTTTTGCGGCTGGGGTTACTTCTGCCATAACCGCACCAATGGCAGCTGCTTTTGTTGTTTGTGAATGTTTTGGATTGCGTTCAAATTCATGGGGATATAAAAGCACTGCATTACTCGTACTCGTTTGCGGTATTCTTTTTTCTTCTTTGCAAATCAAACCCATTGAAGTGATTCGTTTTGCACAAATAACCAATGGTATTTTACTCCCAGTGGTTGGGTTCTTTATTTTAATTTTAATTAATAATATTAGACTAATGCGGGGTCAAACTGCAGGACTAGGTTTGAATGTACTGTTGTTTTCTATTGAATTTTTCTTTCTTTTTTTAGGGGTTAAAAGCCTGGGCTTAATTTTTTAAGATGCACACTATAGATTTAAATTGCGATATGGGAGAAGGAGCAGGTAACGATGCTTTACTGATGCCCTTTATTTCATCTTGTTCCATTGCATGTGGTGGGCATGTTGGTGATGAAGAATCAATTAAAGCCACCCTACTTTTAGCAAAACAGCATGGTGTGCAAGTGGGCGCACATCCAGCCTATCCAGATCCAGAGCATTTTGGCAGAAAAACAATGCAGCTTTCTAATGAAGAATTGAAAGAAAGTTTGCTAAAGCAACTTAGGTTATTCCTTAAATGTTGTGAGCTAACCAAGAGTCCAGTCCACCACATTAAGCCCCATGGCGCTTTGTACAACGATTTATTTCACGATGCAGCAAAAGTTGAGGTTTTTGTTGCAGTTATTAAAACCCTACTTCCTCAGGCGAAGCTGTACTGTTCTCCTGGAAGTTTATTAGAAAAAGAAGCACTCCGCTCCGGGATTCAAGTCAAACGGGAGGGTTTTATGGATCGCACCTACAATGAAGATGGGACTTTGCGTTCGCGCTTGTTAGCGGGCGCCGTTTTAACGGATTTAGATGAAGTAGGGTCTCACGTCCTATCGGTTGTAAAAGATCAAGCTTTACCTGTTTTTGGAGGAGGATACATTCCATTATCGGTTCAAACCTTATGCTTGCATGGCGATCATCCGCAGGCGGTGGAGTTAATTCAAACTGTAAACCGACTCTTAAAATTAAATGGAATCGATGTGCACTAAGCAGGACTTTAATTTTACTGCTCTGGGCAGAACCCTAATCCTTGGTTTTTCTCATCAACAAGATGAACGTTCACTTGATTTTATTCGTGTCTTGAGAACAGGAATTAATAAGCAGTTTCATCAACAACTAGAAGATAGTACCACAACCTTTAACAGTATCAACCTTTTTTTTAAAGAAGCTTTTCAACTAGAGCAGATTAAGCCTGAACTACTAAATATAATTGCTGCCTTGGATTTTAAAAACACCAATCCGACCACACTTTGGAAACTTCCCATTTGTGTTGCTGAGGACTATAACACCGATGTCCAAGAATTTTTTATCGGGGATCAAAAAAAAGTAAACGCTTATATCGATCGCTTTTTGTCATTAGAATTTCATCTTGTTTTTTATGGTTTTTTACCCGGATTTCCCTATCTCGGAGGCCTGCCCACAGCAATGGCTATTCCTCGGAAAGCTACTCCAAGTCGCCTGACTCTTAGAGGCAGTGTGGCCATTGGTGGAGACCAAGTTGGAATTTATCCTCAAGACAGCCCTGGAGGTTGGAATGTTGTGGGTAATTGTCCTATCCCCTTGATGGATTTTACTAAGACCCCACCCAATCCTATCGAACCAGCAGACCGAATACAGTTTTTTGAAATTTCAACAGCGGAGTATGCCGAATTTGTCACTGCATTGGAAAAAAACACAGATCATCCATATCTAAAACCGTTTGCTCATGATTGAAGTAATCGATGCTGGGTTTTATACTTCCATTCAAGATCACGGTCGTGTGGGTTATCGCCATTTAGGTGTTCCTGTTTCAGGGGCTATGGATCAAAAGGCATTTGATTTAGCGCACCAACTGTTGGGCGTAACTTCAGATTTTAGTTGTATTGAATGCACACTGATTGGTCCGATTTTGCGTTTTCATGAACCGTGTACTTTAGTTTTAACAGGTGCGCATATGCAAGCTTGGGTGAACGAGAATCCCATTCAAAACAACACTTCCATTACACTAAAAGCTGGAGATGTATTGAAGCTTAGACGAGCCACAAAGGGATTGCGGACCTATATCAAAATCAATCATGCCATCATAAGTCCTGTAGTGTTGGGAAGCACCTCTTTTTATAAGCCATTAACCCCCAAGGCGGTCCTAAAAAAGGGCAACCCAATCTTTTGGATTAAATCTAAAAAAGTGATTAATATAAGTAATTCGCGAATTCGTTGGGACGACTCTTACCTCTTGAGTAATGATTTAGCAGTTGAAAAAGGTCCAGAATTTGATGTATTATCTGAGCATATACAACAAGAGATTTTCAGGAAAGGTTTTGTAATATCTAGTCAAAATCGAATGGGTTACCGAGTTACTAGCCCGTTTTCTATGGATTCAGTATCCATGTTGAGTGGAGCTGTACGTCCCGGTACAGTGCAGATAACACCTTCGGGAACACTGTTAATTGCTGGGGTTGATGGTCAAGTTTCGGGAGGATATCCTCGAATTTTCCAACTCACAGAAAAAGCATTAAATGTTTTAGTTCAAAAAAAAGAAGGCGATACGATTCGGTTTACATCGCTCAATAAACTTCCTCAAAAGGAACCCTAAAGCGAGGGCCATAAATACCTCCCTTGTCACGAAAACCACAACCAATAATCATATTGATTTCTGCCTTCTTAGGCAGGCCAAGAATTTTCTTTACACGCTTAGAATCGAACCCTTCCATGGGGTAAGTGTCGATTCCTTTTGATGCGATACTGATCATAAAATTCTCGGCTGCAAGGGCTGCGCTTTTATGTGCAATGATCCGCAGGTCACAACGACCAACCTCCCGATACATGGGGCGTGAGAGACCGATAGTAAAGGCTATAATTTTTCTTGCCCAACCCAATATCAAAAAAATTCTCGGTAAAGTCCTTGTTTTTTGAAATGAATACCATATTACGAAATCAATAAAATGTACCGATGAATAATATGAATTACCTCTAATAATGGGGCTAATGACACAAAAAATTACACTTTCAATAAAAGAGAAATTTTAGGGTGAATTTGTGGGGTAAAATTCTTTTATTTACAGAAGAATTTCAAGTAAAAATTAATGTTGAATGTCGTTTGTTTGTAAGTTTTAATGTGCTTTTTAACAATCATTTATGGATTTTATAACCTTTTGGATTTAGGGCGATTTTTAAAAAATAGTTTCTAAGCTTTTTTTAAGTGTTATAAATTCGAAAAAGATTTTAAATTAGAATGAAATATAATAAGTTTAGTAAAGCAGTAACACAGGATCCTACGCAGCCTGCTGCCCAAGCCATGTTACATGCTATAGGATTGACCGATGAGGACTTTAAAAAACCATTAATAGGCATAGCTTCAACAGGTTATGAAGGAAATCCATGTAATATGCACCTCAATGATTTATCTGTCGATATCAAGAAAGGAGTTCAAGCTACTGATTTGGTTGGTTTGATTTTCAACACCATCGGTGTGAGTGATGGAATTTCTATGGGTACACCCGGAATGCGCTTTTCACTTCCCTCACGTGATGTTATAGCAGATTCTATGGAAACCGTTGTACAAGCCATGTCCTACGATGCTTTGGTTACTGTTGTAGGTTGTGATAAAAATATGCCCGGCGCTTTGATGGCCATGTTGCGTTTGGATCGCCCTTCAATTTTAGTGTATGGAGGTACCATTGCACCTGGATGTCACAAAGATAAAAAGTTGGATATTGTATCTGCTTTTGAGGCTTGGGGGGAGAAGGTCGCTGGTACAATGGAAGAATCTGAATTCAAGCAAGTTGTCAAAAAAGCATGTCCCGGAGCTGGGGCTTGTGGAGGTATGTACACCGCAAATACGATGGCTTCTGCCATCGAAGCCTTAGGAATGGCATTGCCCTATAATTCGTCAAACCCAGCGGTAAGTTCAAATAAAAAACAGGAATGCGAACGCGTAGGAGCTGCTCTTCGTCATTTGATCGAACAAGACATTAAGCCCTCCAATATTGTAACTAAAAAATCTTTAGAAAATGCGATTCGTTTGGTTGCTGTTCTTGGTGGCTCTACGAATGCTGTACTTCATTTTCTTGCCATAGCTAAAGCAGCGCAGATTGAATTTACGCTGGATGATTTCCAATTGTTAATGGATAAGACGCCCTTTTTAGCAGATCTAAAACCAAGTGGTAAATACCTAATGGAAGATTTGCATAATGTTGGTGGAGTTCCTGCTGTATTGAAGTTTATGCTTGCAGAAGGTATGCTTCACGGAGATTGCCTTACGGTTACTGGTAAAACCTTAGCTGAAAATTTAGCAGCGGTAGCGGATTTAAAAGAAGGTCAGGATTTAATCCATCCAGTTGCTAATCCAATTAAATCGAGTGGACACATTCGTATTTTAAAAGGAAACCTAGCTACAGGAGGATCAGTTGCAAAAATCACAGGAAAAGAAGGCTTGCTATTCAAAGGCCCGGCACGAGTTTATAACAGTGAATACGATGCCAATGACGGAATTGGAAAAGGAGAAGTTCAAAAAGGAGAAGTCATAGTCATTCGTTACGAAGGCCCTAAAGGGGGACCAGGAATGCCTGAAATGTTGAAGCCAACTGCCGCGATTATGGGCGCAGGCCTAGGTAATGACGTTGCTCTGATTACGGATGGACGATTTTCGGGAGGAACCCACGGTTTTGTAGTGGGTCACATTGTTCCCGAAGCCCAAACCGGAGGAGCCATTGCCCTAGTTGAAAATGGTGATATTATAGAAATAAATGCAGAAAGCAACACCCTGAAGGTGCTGGTTAGCGATCAAGAATTGGCTTCAAGAAGAGCAAATTGGAAAGAGCCGGCATTCAAATTCCAACGCGGGGTTTTATATAAATACATTAAAAACGTTTCTACAGCTTCAGAGGGTTGTGTAACGGACGAGTTTTAATATGGAAAATCAAAAAAAGAATCCTATTTCAGGAGCTGAAGCTATAATACGTTGTCTTTTGGAAGAAGGAGTAGAATTGATCTATGGATACCCAGGAGGTGCGATCATGCCTATTTATGATGAGTTGTATAAGTATAGTGATAATTTGACTCACATTTTAACAAGACACGAGCAAGGAGCTACACATTCTGCGCAGGGCTATGCCCGCACTTCAGGTAAAGTGGGAGTTGCTATGGCTACGTCTGGCCCGGGAGCAACCAACTTAGTGACCGGAATTGCAGATGCTCAAATCGACTCTACACCCATGGTCTGTATTACTGGCCAAGTAGCTTCACATTTATTGGGTTCTGATGCTTTTCAAGAAACGGATATCATTGGGATTTCTACTCCAGTGACCAAGTGGAACTATCAAATCACCAAAGCAAGTGAGATTCCTGAGATTATGGCCAAGGCTTTTTATATTGCCCGATCGGGAAGACCAGGACCTGTACTTATAGACATTACAAAAGACGCACAGTTTGAGTTATTCGACTTTTCATATGAAAAATGCAAAGGGGTTCGGAGTTATGTACCCTTACCCAGTCTCGACACAAAGCAAGTTACTGCTGCAGCTGAACTTATAAATAAGGCAAAAAGACCCATGATTATTTGGGGACAAGGTGTTATTCTTGGGAAAGCGGAAGAAGAATTTAAAGCCTTTGTTGAGACTTCTGGTATTCCAGCCGTATGGACTATCCTCGGTTTATCCGCACTTCCAACCAAACATCCGCTTAATTTTGGGATGGTTGGGATGCATGGAAACTATGGGCCTAATGTTTTAACAAATGCATGCGATGTTTTGATTGCAGTCGGAATGCGCTTTGATGATCGTGTAACCGGAAATCTAGAAACCTATGCAAAACAAGCTACGGTAGTTCATTTAGAAATTGATCCTGCTGAAATCAGTAAAAATGTAAAAGCTCATTTTCCTGTTTTGGGTAGCTGTAAAGAAAGTCTTCCTCAACTTACCCGTTTAGTTAAACACCAAGAATACGCCGATTGGAAACAGCTTTTTGCTGATCATATGGCAATTGAAATTAAAGAGGTTATTAATGGTGACACCCTACCAACCAAAGAAGGCCTGACCATGGGTGAGGTAATTGTTGGGATTAATAAATGTACAAAAGGAGATGCGGTGATTGTTACAGATGTTGGACAACATCAGATGATTGCTTGTCGATATGCCGAATTTGTTCGATCCAAAAGTAACGTTACTTCAGGTGGTTTAGGGACTATGGGCTTTGCATTACCCGCAGCAATTGGGGCTAAAATGGGAGCGCCTGATCGTGAAGTAGTTGCTATTATTGGGGATGGTGGCTACCAAATGACCATTCAAGAACTGGGCACTATTTTTCAGAATAAAACGGCTGTCAAAATTGTTGTTTTAAACAACGATTATTTGGGTATGGTACGTCAATGGCAACAATTGTTTTTTGATAAACGATACGCATCTACCGAAATGACCAATCCAGATTTTGTGACCATTGCAAAAGGATATCATATAGACGCACAACGCGTAAGTAAGCGAGAAGATTTAGATCAAGCCATCGAAACAATGATTGCATCTGACAAACCTTACTTCCTTGAAGTATGTGTAGAAAAAGAAGCTAATGTGTTTCCGATGATACCCACGGGTGCCTCGGTTTCCGATATACGATTGAAATAATGAGCGAATTAACAAAATACACCATATCCATATACACAGAAAATAATGTAGGTTTGCTGAACCGTATTTCTGCTATTTTCTTAAAAAGACATATTGATTTCTTAAGTTTTTCTACTTCACAGTCTGAAATCCCTGATGTGTTTCGATTCATCATTGTAGTAAGCATGACAGAATCGGGAGTTCGAAAAATTGTTCAACAGATTGAAAAGCAAATTGATGTTATAAAAGCTTTTTATCACACAGACGAGGAAACTATTTTTCAAGAATCGGCATTATATAAAGTAAAATCAAGTTCTTTGTTCGAAGAACGTCAAATTCAAAATATGATCAAAGACAGTCACGCTAATATTGTGACCGTTTCGCCAGAATATTTTGTCATTGAAAAAACAGGTTTTCGCGATGAAACCGAAGAGCTACGAGTAGCACTTACCCCTTTTGGCTTGCTGCAGTTTGTTCGTTCGGGAAGAATATCAATTACAAAAGAAAAAATGGGAATCTCAGAGATTCTCAACTCATTTAAACAACAAAATAAAGACTAAACTATTTACAATGGCAAATTATTTTAATCAACTTTCACTTAGAGATCAACTCAATCAACTTGCGCAATGTCGTTTCATGGATGCTTCAGAATTTGAAGATGGAATCGCAGCTTTAGCGGGCAAAAAAATTGTAATCGTAGGTTGCGGTGCACAAGGATTAAACCAAGGGCTGAATATGCGCGATTCTGGATTGAATATTGCGTATGCTTTACGTCAAGGTGCAATTGATCAAAAAAGAGCTTCCTATCAAAACGCAGTTGACAATAAGTTTTCTGTAGGCAGTTATGAAGAAATGATTCCAGATGCAGATGTTGTTATCAACCTTACACCTGATAAAAACCATACGCCTGTAGTACAAGCCGTGATGCCCTTAATGAAAAAAGGAGCTACACTTTCTTATTCTCACGGATTCAATATCGTAGAAGAGGGAACTCAGGTTCGTGAGGACCTTACGGTTATTATGGTAGCCCCTAAGTGTCCTGGTTCTGAAGTAAGAGAAGAATATAAAAGAGGTTTTGGAGTACCTACTCTAATTGCTGTCCATCCTGAAAATGATCCTCAAGGTCATGGATTAGATCAAGCAAAAGCCTATGCTGTTGCTACTGGTGGTCATCGTGCTGGTGTATTAGAATCTTCTTTTGTAGCTGAAGTTAAGTCCGATTTAATGGGAGAGCAAACCATCTTATGCGGGGTGCTACAAACGGGTTCAATTTTGTGTTTCGACAAAATGATTGAACAAGGGATTGAGCCAGCTTACGCTGCTAAATTAATTCAGTACGGATGGGAAACCATTACCGAAGCCCTTAAGCACGGTGGAATAACGAATATGATGGATCGTCTTTCTAATCCTGCAAAAGTTAAAGCATTTGAACTTTCAGAAGAGTTAAAAGAAATTATGGAGCCTTTATTCCATAAACATATGGATGATATTATGTCGGGTCATTTCTCTAAGACCATGATGGAGGATTGGGCTAATGACGATAAAAATCTTTTGGGCTGGAGAGCGGCAACCGGCGAAACTGCTTTTGAAAAAACAAAGGTAACCGACCAAGAAATTTCAGAGCAAGAGTTCTTCGATCATGGCGTCTTGATGGTGGCATTTGTTAGAGCAGGAGTAGAGCTTGCTTTTGACACAATGGTGGCTGCCGGAATTAAAGAAGAATCTGCATACTATGAGTCTTTACACGAAACTCCATTAATTGCAAATACCATTGCACGTAAAAAATTATTTGAAATGAATCGTGTTATTTCGGATACAGCAGAATACGGATGCTACCTATTCGATCATGCGTGTAAGCCGATGCTTACCGAGTTTATGAAGAAAATAAATATTGATGTTATTGGAACAGCTTTTGCTGCTGATCAAAATAACGGTGTCGATAATAAAAAACTCATTGACATCAATGAAATCATTCGTTTTCACCCTATCGAAATGATCGGTTACGAACTGCGTGATTCGATGACAGCAATGAAAAAAATCGTATAACTATTGCATAAAAAACCCACAGTTTTAGGAGCCCAAAAAGCACTACAAGTTCTCTCGAATGTAGTGCTGGAGACTACTTTGCAATATAACAACCGTTTATCTGATGTCTTTTCTTCCTCCGTTTTCCTCAAAAGAGAGGACCAACAACAGGTACGTTCTTTTAAGATAAGAGGTGCTTACAATAAGATAAACGCACTTGATCCAAAAGAGCTTAATAAAGGAATTGTTTGCGCAAGTGCAGGTAACCATGCTCAAGGCTTTGCTTTTTCGTGCAATCAACTGAAGATTAAGGGAATCGTTTACATGCCCATACCAACCCCAAATCAAAAGGTGGAACAGGTAAAGATGTTTGGGGGGCCTTATGTTTCTATTGTTTTGATAGGAGACACCTACGACGACTCGCAGCAAGCTGCGCTTGCCCATTGTAAAAAAGGCGGACTAGCTTTTGTCCATCCATTTGATGATGTGGATGTAATCGAGGGACAAGCAACAATTGCCATTGAACTTATAAAACAAGCAAACAAACCTTTGGATTATGTATTTGTTCCCATTGGTGGTGGTGGTTTGATTTCGGGAATTTTAACTGTTTTTAAGGCCTTATCTCCGAACACAAAAATAATTGGAGTAGAACCTTTAGGCGCTCCTTCAATGAAAATTTCTCTTGAAAACAAGAAAAATACAAGACTGCAAAAGATAGATAAGTTTGTTGATGGTGCTGCAGTTCAACAGGTAGGAAACCTAAGTTATGAGATTTGTGAAGAACATTTAGATGACTGTATTACAGTAGCTGAAGGTCGAATTTGCCAAGAGATTTTAGATTTATATAATAAAGAAGGTATTGTTGCCGAACCGGCTGGGGCATTGGCTATTGCTGCTTTGGATCAATATGCATCAACCATTAAAGGAAAGCAAGTTGCAGTAATTCTGTGTGGCGGAAATAACGATATTACCCGTACTCCAGAAATTGAAGAACGCGCTTTACTCTATGCCCAATTAAAGCATTATTTCATCGTTCGTTTTCCGCAACGAGCTGGGGCTCTAAAAGATTTTGTTACTCATGTTTTAGGACCTGATGATGACATTACACACTTTGAATTTTCAAAAAAAAGCAACCAGCATTTTGCTCCCGCTGTAGTTGGTGTCGAGTTGAAAAAGGAAGCAGATTTTGTTCCGCTTATGGAACGAATGAAAACCCAAGGATTCTTTGGAGAATACCTTAACGACAAGCCCGATTTATTTGATTTTCTAAAAAATTAAGGGTAGTACAAATTCAAAAACAGCTATCAGGAGTACTACAGCAATACAGTTGATTATAATTCCAACCCGTGCCATTTCATGTACCTTAATAAACCCACTGGCAAATACAATTGCATTAGGGGGTGTTGCCATGGGCAGCATGAATGCACAACTGCTTGCCATGGTTACCGGGATTAATAAATAGAGTAAGGGTATTTCAAGACCAAGCGCAATTCCAGCAACTACAGGAGCTAATACAGCTACAAGCGCCACATTACTCATCAGTTCTGTCATAAAGAGCATCAGGATAATCAGGAAGGATGCAGTTAGAAGAATGCTGAAGTTTCCTTCGGCAATATAGGTTGTGATCAGCGATACAATTCCCGTTGCTGACATTCCTTTAGCTAGCGCAAGCCCACCGCCAAAAAGAATGAGAATTCCCCAAGATAATTTTTGTGTATCCTGCCAATCTAAAATAAAGTCCCCTTTTTTCAAATCAAAAGGTATAGCAAAAAGGGCAAGGGCCCCTAGAATACTAATGACGGTGTCCGATAGTTTTAGCCCAGGGAAGACGGAGTTAATTAAAGTCCTAAAAATCCAAAGAGATACTACAATTCCGAATACCCACAGAACCTGTTTTTCCTTCGGTCTGATAGGGCCTAACTTTTCAAGTTCATTGTCGATTACTTCTTGTGAGGCTCTAAACTGAAGGCCTTTTGTTGAAAACATTCCGTATACCAAAACAAGATATATTACAGTAATCATCACGATAGCAAATGGCAAACCGATCATCATCCATTTGACAAAAGAAATCTGTATTTGGTATTCATTCTCTAAAAGCCCGATGAGTACCGAGTTTGGGGGAGTACCAATTACAGTTGCAATTCCTCCAGCATTAGCCGAAAATGCAATTCCCAGCATCACACTCAAAGCAAAATTTTGTATTTGTTTTGTTGAAGATTCTTGTTGGTCGATGAGTAAATTAATTACGGACAAGGCAATGGGAAGCATAACTACTGTACTTGCGGTATTACTGATCCACATACTCATGAACGCGGTTGCGATCATAAAACCCAAAATCACTTTATTGGGTGAGGTCCCCGTTTTCTTTATAATGGTCAGGGCAATTCTTCGGTGCAAGTTTACCTTTTCGAGACCTAAAGCTAAAACAAACCCTCCGAAAAACAGAAATACAATGGAGCTTCCGTAGTTTGCCCCAACATCATTAACTGCCATAACACCTGTCAATGGAAAAATGATTAATGGAAGTAATGCAGTTACCGAAATAGATACAGCTTCACTAATCCACCAACTTACCATCCATAAAGCGGTAGCGAGAACTGCTGTAGCTTCAAAGGATAAAGTGCCAAATGGAAAGTTGAGAACCGTTATAAAAAGTAAGGGCCCAGCAAAGAGTCCGATTTTTTTTGAAAGGGGATGTGTATGCATAAAAAATTTGATTGCATTATAAACTTAAAGATACTTGAGTTTAAATGGACTAACAACTTTTTCTTCTAACTAATTTTTAATATTTTTGAACGTAATTAATTCATGAAATAAACGCATTTCGTCTGATTTTATTTACTATTCACAATATAATCATTAACTTGATTTAATATTATCATCAAAAAGTTAAACAAAACTTCATTATGACGCAGCTTTCTAAAAATGCTACTATGGTATCCCCACAATTTAAGAACCACATCCACTGCAACGAGTATTTGGTAGACGGCGTATTGCATACCTGGAATGGTGCTACGTCTGAAGTGTATTCGACCATACAATCGGAAGGTAAAGACGGTCATGTGGGACCAACACTTTTAGGCTCTATTCCCGATATGGAAACGGATGCAGCTTTGGCTGCATTAGGTGCTGCTGAAAAAGCGTACAACAGAGGTCAGGGGGTTTGGCCAACAATGAAGGTTAAAGATCGTTTGCGATGCTTGACAACCTTTGCAGAAAAAATGAAAGATTCTCGGGAGCAAGTAGTAGAGTTGCTTATGTGGGAAATAGGGAAAAATAAAGCAGATTCTTACAAAGAATTTGATCGTACCGTAGATTATATTTTTGATACCGTCGAGGCCTATAAAAAATTGGATCGTAAAAGCGCTAAGTTTGACAAACAATCCGGTATCCATGCTCATATTAGAAGAGGCCCTTTGGGCGTAATTTTGTGTTTAGGACCGTATAATTACCCATTAAATGAAACTTTTTGTTTGCTTATTCCTGCTATTATTATGGGGAATACTACAATTTTCAAACCTGCAAAACACGGAGTATTACTAATAACACCTTTGTTGAAAGCATTCCAAGAGAGTTTTCCAGCTGGTGTAGTTAATATTCTTTTTGGACGTGGACGCAAAATTGCTTCTCCTATTATGGAAACGGGAAAAGTAGATGTATTGGCTCTGATAGGGCACAGTTCCTCAGCCGTTGCTCTTCAAGATTTGCACCCCTATAAAAACCGCTTGCGTTTAGTTTTGGGATTGGAGGCAAAAAATCCGGGTATTATTTTACCAGATGCGGATTTAGATTCTACTATAAAAGAGTGTATTTCTGGTTCACTATCCTACAACGGTCAACGTTGTACAGCACTAAAAGTATTGTATGTACATGAATCCATCGTTGATGAGTTTAACAAACGTTTTTCGGAAGCAGTAGATGCTTTAAAGTTTGGTTTGCCTTGGGAAGATGATGTTTTCTTAACGCCTTTGCCAGAACCCGGAAAACCTGCTTATATACAAGAATTGATCAAAGATGCGGTTGCAAAAGGCGCAAAAATAATGAATAAAAGAGGAGGGGAGTTGACGGATAATTACTCTTTCCCGGCTGTTTTATACCCAGTTAATGATACGATGAGTGTTTACCATGAAGAACAGTTTGGACCCGTAGTACCGGTGATTTCTTACTCTGATATTAATGAACCTCTAGATGCCATGGCTACTTCGGACTACGGACAACAGGTTAGTTTGTTTGGAAGAGATGTTCGTAAATTAGCTCCGCTGATTGATGTATTAGCCAACTTGGTATGTCGTGTTAATTTAAACAGCGCTTGTCAACGTGGACCGGATGTATATCCGTTTACGGGACGTAAAAATTCTGCTGTGGGTACGTTAAGTGTATACGATGCACTTCGTTCATTTTCTATTCGAACGTTTGTGGCTGCCAAAGACACGCCTTACAATAACGAGATCTTAGATACGCTTATGAATTCTAAAGAATCTAACTTTGTAAATACGGAGTATTTGCTCTAGGCTCAAAAATACTGACCGATACCAAAAACCAATCCGCCGGGACTGTTGTCGAAAGAGAACCCATAATCGATTCGAATGATGGCTCTGAAGATGAATTTGTGAATTATTCGCACCCCTACACCTGAGCGCGTTTCTATGGATTTGTTTTTCAAAAAGGTATTGAGATTTTCACCGGCTTGTCGTAAACTTCCAATATCCCAAAATCTGTTGGCTTGTAATACAAACCATTTCTTTTCAATTAGGGTATGACGATACTCGGTATTCACCACCCAAACACCGCTACCGCGCTTTACCAAATTTCCAATTCCTCGAATGTTCTCGTTGTTGTCTATCGCAAAAGGAGGAAAAGGAGAGGGAGTGTTGGTTGCCAAACCAATTTTAAGTCGGGTAGCCCAATTGCCTTTACTTTTTATTCTTTTATAGAAAAATAAATTATTTTCAAAAGAGACAAACTGTCGGTCACCATTGATGTTTTTTCCCGTCACAAAAGTAAAATTCGTAAAACTTCTAAAACCTTCTGTGAAATAATAGTGATAATTTAAGGCGTTATAATCATAAAAGGCCTTGCCTAAATATTTATTTGTTTCAAATTCATTAGGTACTTCAGGAAGATCTTCTCCCTATTTTTTTAAGTACTTTTCAGTAATTAGTCCAAACCCGACACTCACTTTATTTTTTAAATTCAATTCATAGCCTAGCAGCATTTCTAGGGAGTTGTTGGTGTAATCATAAAAGGACTCATTGAATTCATCTCGAATAGGCTCCAGCGTTTTATTGTGCTGACCGATTATTTTATACCCTAATTGAGACGTTATAAAATTGGGATTTCCAAACAAAAAGCTGTACCCTGAATAAATATTTTTTCTGTAAAAAAAAAACTGCGGTATAACCGCGTCCTAAAAAGTTGTAATCATTGATTCCTAAATGATAAGCAAATTGATCTTCAACTCTAGTCCACAAGTCCACTGCCGGAATAAGGGTGAAATTTTCTTCAATGTGGAAAACCAATTCAGCTTCTTTTTCATCAATTTGTATGATTTCATAGGTAGCGTGGCTCACCGCAGGTTCTCGGATTAAGCGTAAGATATCGGCCTGAACTAGGCTACTGTCAATTGCTTTCCCTGCTTCACTATGAATGAGTATATCAATGAAACTCCGCTCTGACTTTTTTAACCCCTCTACTTTAATTTCACCAATAATTGGCACTTTGTTTTGTTGTGCTGCAAGCACCCAACCAAATAAGAAAATGAAGAGGAATACACCCTTAGGTTTTTGAATTAAAATCATAGGGTCTAGTCTAATAAATCTCGTAAGCCAAAATTAAAAGTTTGTCCTAAACCGGTGTCATTTCCACGAACAAAATTGGTGTAGATAACCTCCAGGTTAATAGCACGGGTTAGCTGGTATTTTGCTCCAGCACCAACAGCAGTATAGTATTGTGAGAAGCCATTGTTTATTGCGATCAGGTTATAGTGCTGAACAAGCCCAAGAACTGTAAAGTTTTGATTAGGGAAACAACTAACAAAAACACCCGGAGCAACCCCAAGAGAATCGTTTGCATAACTGGATTCTTTTTTCCAAAACTGTATAGCGTATTTACCTCAGTAAAAATTTGAAAAAATTCGTTATTTGATACATAGTCATAGAAAAATTTGTTTTGCCAAATAAAACCTTTTTGGTCTAAAAAGACAGATGATATTTCTTCTTGATCAATTGTTGGGATGTGAAATGCTGATTGTATTGTAAAATTACTCACCTGTTTTATGGGTGAAAATTTTATTGAGGGAGCAAAACTCGTTATTCCCGATCTACTGAATTGAGCAGGATTGTTTTAAATTCAAAAACAGATAAAGCATCCATTCCATTAATTGTATTGGAACGGTATTCAATACTAAGCCCTAAATTTATTGTCTTGGAGTCATTGATTCCAGTAAAAAACATCAAGGGAAGATGTGAAAAAATTTCGCCGAGGACGATCCGATAGAGTACCATTTTTATCAACCTCTTTAACCTCAGTATACAGGTTGTTGAACCACTTTATGTCCCATTGCCCTTTGGTTAAGAGCTTGGAAGGTGAAAATGTAAAGAGATTATTTTTTGTTGTTAGACTGTCTTTTACTTGTGCTTGAGCGACTATACAGCAGCAAAAAGCCAAGAGTCCTAAGAGAACTTTGTATTTCATGATGTAAAATTTGAGTAATGTCAAAGTAACAAATTCGATGCCAACATCAAAACTTTTATGTTACAAATCAATTAGTTACCTTAGGTATTTAAAGATGATTCGATTGAAAATTATATATCATACGATATGCATTTTGTTTGTGTGTATTGGGTTCAGCTTAGTTTCGTGTATTTCCTTAAAGCAATATCCGCTTGAAAGCTATAGCTGGGTAGCTCCAGAAGTCCGTCAGTTCGAAGCCTTGGATCAAACTCAAGAATACCCTGATAATGCTATTTTGTTTATAGGAAGTTCTAGTATTCGTTTATGGAATACCCTTGAGGAAGACATGAAGCCTTTTCCAGTTATTAAAAGAGGTTACGGAGGTGCTCATTTTCGGGATATTATTTTTTATACCGATCGGATTTTAGCCAACCACAATCCAGAAATTATCGTCTGCTTTGTTGCCAACGACATTAAAGGAGTTCCAGAAGATGAAAGCCCAAAGAAGGTTTTACGTTTAATCAAGTACTTTATAAGACAAGTTCGAGAAAAATATCCATCAACACCCATAGTCTTTATAGAGATAACGCCTACACCGAGCCGATGGAAGCAATGGAACGCTATTGAAAAAGTAAATCGCTTGGTTGAGGAATTGTGCGCCCGTAAAGAGGGACTTTATTTTGTGTCTACGGCTTCCGCTTTCTTAGCTGAAGACAATAAACCCAATGATTCGTTGTTCATATCCGATCGTTTGCATTTGAATTCCAAAGGATACACTGTTTGGAATCGGTTGATTAAGAAAGAACTTAAAAGAATAAAGAAAGCAAATAGCCTTTAAGGAAGGTTCACATAGGCCCAATACATGAGGGCAAATTGTATTGGAATTCGAAGTCCAAGCGCCCAAAGGGACATACCCAACCTGTTTCCCGGCAGCAGCATATTGACGTGTACTATTAAAAATACGGTTAGTATAGCAATAATACCCCATAGTGCAATGCTTCTTGTCACGGGAAAAAGCACTCCTAAGCCCAGTACAATCTCGGCAATACCACTCCAATAAATTAATGCATCGTGTGCAGGTAAGAATTTAGGCATCATGGGTCTGTAAAAACCGGTATGGGTAAAATGAACAATTCCGAGGATGAAATAAATGCCTCCCATGCAATATAGTTGTATCATATCAGTTTATGTTTTCTGTTCCGAGGAGGGAATCTTTTATAAGGTTTTGTTTGATGAATTGGAGTGCATGTGCCACACTTTCCATGGGACGTTCTTCCATGGGTACATGGCCCGTTTCCTTCATGACAATCAAACTGCTGTTTGGGAGTTCGTTCATGAATTTCGCTCCATTTTCGACGGGTATCCAAAGGTCGTTTTCGCCCCAAATAAGTAAAGTCGGGGCTAGCACTTGTGACAAGCGATCCGTATCATCTTGCCCTTCTAAATTTGCACGTTCAATAAAAGCAGCACGACTGCCTTCCCTTAAAATCATTTGATGATAACGATCAATCAATGCCTCACTTACCTTACTGTCATCGAAATAGACTTCTTCCAAATTGTCTTTTACAAAGGATCTGGGGGTGATGAGTTTTAAAAGTTGATTGAGCACCGGAATTGAAGCCAATCTAAAAATTAGGGGACGTTCCTTTTCTGATGGGAATCCAGCTGGATTTAGTAAAATTAGTTGCTTTACTTGTTCTTGGTGATCTGAGGCGTAATGCCAACCAATAGAACCCCCTAGAGAGTTTCCAGCAAGAACAAATTCAGTAACTTCAAGTTGGTTCAGCAACTGCTCTAAAAAACGATTGTAGGTTGCTATATCATATTGATTTGTTGCATTTGGACCCGTAATACCAAAGGCTGGAAGATCCATACGAATGACACGATACTCTTTTATAAGCTCTTCGGTCCAAGCATCCCAAGTGTGTAAGGAGGCACTGGTGCCGTGCAGGAGAACAATTGGAAAGCCAGCTCCTTCATCTTTGTAATGAACTTCAAGTCCATCAACAGAAATGAATTGCGAATTGGAGTCCGTATACAGTTCCTCTAGGGTTTCAACACTAACATTAGGTGTTCTTGCTATCAATAGGAGTACGAGTAGCGCACCAAAAAAAAGCACCAATATTTTTAAAAATGTATTTATAAATTTAGTCGACATCATCCTTCAATTAACGTATTTAAAATGAGTTGAGCAAACTGCTCCTTATTTTTTAAAGTATTTAAGCTATAAGGGCTACTCAACAGCTCTTTAAAAATTGCCATGGAACATCATTTGGGGTTGACTTATGATCCGATACAGGGACTGGTTCAAGTGCCTTGTATTGAACGGAATTCTGTGGGGGCCATCAAAGCCATTATGGCTTCAAATTTAGCCTTGAACGGCAATCCCGAAGATGCGGTTGTGAACTTTGATCAGGTCGTAAAAACCATGTGGGAAACAGGGCAGGCAATGAATTCTAACTTTAAAGAAACATCAGAAGGCGGCTTGGCAATTCACGTAGCTGTATCTTTTCCCAGTTGCTAATAGTTGCTCGGTTATATGTTGGGATAAAAAATCTTGACAATGATATCGGCGTGTTTTTCTACTTCTTTTTCATCAAAGGGATCAATACCGAATTGCTTTTTCATTTGATAGTTGAACAAGAAAATGGAGTTGGCAGCACTGAAAAAAATTGTAGTTAAGTTTGGGATTGGAAAATCTTCGCTCAAACCCTTTTTAACTAACATTCTGTGTAATTGACTAGTCTTTAAAGTTAGCGGTTTGAGAACATGCTCAATTAACCAGTCACTTCGAGGGGATTCTTGTGTCATTTCGTGTACAATGACCAAATAGAGTTCTGGGAATTTTGAATTGTAGTATATGAACTGACGTGCCAAGGTCTTTGCAGTATCTTTTAGCGATAAATGCTTTAGGAGCTTAAAGGTGGTTACAGATTCTTTCAAATAAGCATCAAAAGCAGTGCTTACCGCTTTTTTCCATAAGTCTTCTTTATTCCCGAAATGATAGTGTAACAAGGAATCATTGACCGCGCATTGAGTTGAGATTTTATTAATGCTCGTCCCGCCATAGCCGTGTTTTGAAAACTCTTTTAACGCCTTGTTTAGAATCGCTCCCTGATCGATTCCCGATTTCTCATTTGGACGACCTCTCTTGCGTTTATTGATTTTATCTGTATCCTCTTTCTTGCTCATTTGTTGTAAATTAAACGATTTTAAATCAGATTTAAAAATTGTAAGCATTCATTTTTTAAATTAATTAAGAACATAACCAATATATTTCTATATTTGTTTTTATTGATACGCTTTTGAATCCATGAACTATACCTCAATTACTGTTGAACGAAAAGAAAACTACGCCATAGTCCAGTTGGATGGTGGTAAGGTCAATCAAATCAATACGGCTATGGTTCGTGATTTGAAACATGTTTTTACGGTATTGGATCAAGACGATTCGGTTCGTGGTATAATCCTCAGCGGGCGACCCCACGGATTTAGTGCTGGGTTGGATATTGTGAATATTGCCATGAGAGGAACAGCAAAAGCTACAGAATTTTGGACTTATTACCACGAAGCTTTGCAGGCCATGATTCGATTTTCAAAACCCTTTGTGTGTGCCATTACGGGATATGCTCCAGCAGGAGCGACCATTCTGGCCCTTTGTGCAGATTATAGGGTGATGGGTATAGGAGCTAAACATGTTGTTGGGATGCACGAATTTAAGTTGTCCATGCAAGTTCCCGAATTACTTTCTGATATATACGCCTATCACTTAGGCGAAAAACAAGCATGGGAGGCTGTACAGCAAATGAAACTTTATACAAGCGATCAAGCACTTGAAGTTGGGTTGGTCAACGAGTCAGTTGCAGTCGAATCGGTATTGGAGCGTTCGGAATTATACTTGCAAAAGATGTTGAGTATACATACCCCTGTTTTTACGGAAACAAAACGCTTATTAAGAAAAAACTTACTTAAATTGGTGGATCTAGATTTCACTCAATTGGTAGAAGATGTAATTGATAATTTGTCTGACCCTTTTACACAGCAGGTGATACAAGAATTTAAGAATAATTTAAAAAAGTAAAATAAATAAAGATGGAAGCATACATTTATGATGCCGTTCGATCGGTTCGAGGAAAAGGAAATAAAAAAGGAGCTCTTAATGGAGTTACACCTACCGAGTTGTCTCGTCAAGTATTAGTAGCACTTAAGGAAAGAAATGCTTTGGATACCTCTAAGGTTGAAGATGTAATTTTTGGCTGTGTTGCTCAAGTAAAAGATCAAGGAGTAAACATTGCAAAATCTGCAGCTCAAGAATCGAATTATGGGGATCACCTCTGTGGTGTAACCTTAAACCGTTTTTGTGGCTCCGGTCTTGAAGCTATGAATCAAGCGGCTGCTTATGTAAAGTCTGGTTTCAGTTCGCTCATGGTCGCTGGTGGAGTAGAAAGCATGTCTCGTGTCCCTATGGGATCTGATGGAGGAGGTTTTTTAATGGATCCTTTGCAAGCGATTCCAAGAAATTTAGTTCCTCAGGGTATTTCTGCAGATTTGATTGCTACCAAATACGGTTATTCTAGAAACGACACTGATTTATTTGCTGTTGAATCCCAAAGAAGAGCATCAGAAGCAGAGGCGGACAAACGTTTTGTATCACGTATTCCAATTAAAGACATCAACGGACTTGATATTTTAGCTACAGACGAAAACATTCGCCCTTCGACCACACTCGAGGGTATAAGTAAACTCCAGCCTTCCTTCGCCATGATGGGAGCTATGGGTGGTTTCGATGCAGTTGCTATCGATAAATATCCAGAAGTTGAAGAATTAGATCACGTACACCACGCCGCTAATTCCTCTGCCATTGTAGATGGAGCTGGGGCAACCTTAATCGGTAACAAAGCCATTGGTGAAGCACTAGGCTTAACAGCTCGGTTTAGAGTTCGTGCTGCAGCCGTAGAAGGTACAGACCCAACCATCATGCTTACAGGACCAGTTCCTGCAAGTGTTAAAGCATTGAAACAAGCTGGGATGAGCATCAATGACATTGACTTATTTGAAGTTAACGAGGCTTTTTCTGCTATTCCAATGTATTTTATGGACAAGCTCGGTGTTGACCATTCCATAGTAAACGTAAATGGAGGGGCGATTGCTATGGGTCACCCCCTAGGGGCTACCGGTTGTATGATCGCTGGAACGCTTATGGATGAACTAGAAAGAAGAAATTTAAATACCGGATTAATCACCCTATGTATTGGTGGAGGAATGGGTATTGCTACAATCATTGAACGTGTCTAATTAAGAATTAAGAAAAAGTATTTCAAATGGAACATATTAAAAACGACCTTTTTGAATTTGAAGTTGGAACGGATGGTATCGGAATCCTTTCAATCAATCAAGTCAATAACCCAACGAACTTATTCAGTACCGAATTCATAACCGCCTATATCGAATTAGCAAATCAAGTTGTTGCTGACAAAGAAATTAAAGGGATGATTTTAACTTCTGGCAGAAGTATGTTTATGCCAGGTGCCGATCTGAGAGAATTACAAACGATGGGAGACGATCCTCAAAAAACATTTGATGGCACCATGCAAATGCATCAAGCGCTGCGTGCTCTTGAAACAGCGGGCAAGCCTTTTGTTGCTGCTATAAACGGCACTGCAATGGGGGGTGGACTGGAATTGTGTTTGACCTGTCATCACCGAATAGTGCTCAACAGTGTAAAAATAAAATTAGGTTTTCCGGAAGCTAAGGTTGGTTTGCTACCCGCTGGTGGTGGAAACTCCAAGGTTCCTTACTTATTGGGCATTCAAACTTCTTTGATATATCTCTTGCAAGGAAAAGAAGTACGTCCCGCTCAAGCCTTAAAAGATGGTCTTATAGATGACCTCGCTGAAAGTCAGGAAGAACTTATTCAAAAAGCGAAGGATTGGATTCTTGCAAATCCAAATCCAGTTCAACCTTGGGATAATAAAAAACACCGTGTTCCAGGTGGTGATGTATGGTCTGCAAACGGAGTTCAAACGCTTGTTGGTGCTGCAGGTAACCTAAGTAAAATGGCACATGGAAATTATCCAGCGCAAAATTATATTATAAAAGTAATCCATGATGGATTGCCCATAACGATTGATCGTGCATTAGAAATTGAAGCCCGCTATTTTATAAAGCTATTGGCTTCTAAGGAAGCAAAAAATATGATCCGTACAGGATTTATGGAATTGCAAAAAGCCAAAAAAGGAATTGCACGTCCAAAGACTGAGCCTGCCTACGAAATTAAAAAATTAGGTATTTTGGGCGCTGGGATGATGGGCGCTGGAATTGCATATGTCTCTGCAAAAGCCGGAATGGATGTGGTTCTTAAGGATGTTTCACAAGAAGGGGCCGAAAAAGGGAAAGCATATTCGAAAGCAATTTTAGATAAGGCAATTTCTAAAAACCGTTCTACACCCGAAAAAGCGGAAGCGTTACTCTCGAAAATTGAAGCAACTACAGATCCTGCGTCGATGAAAGACTGTGATCTTGTAATTGAAGCCGTATTTGAAGATCCAAAGCTAAAAGCAATTGTAACAGCGGAAACGGAAGCAGTTCTTGGTACTGATAAAGTATATGCATCCAACACTTCAACGATTCCGATTACCGAATTAGCAAAAGCATCTTCCCGTCCAGCAAATTTCATTGGAATTCATTTCTTTTCTCCCGTAGAAAAAATGCCTCTAGTTGAAATCATTGTTGGAGAAAAAACAGAAGCAAAGGCTATTGCTGCCGCTGTAGATTATACAGTTGCTATTGGTAAGATTCCAATTGTAGTAAACGATAGCCGTGGATTTTACACCTCCCGTTGTTTTGGAACCTTTGTTTCCGAAGGATCTTTTATGGTAGAAGAAGGAGTTCCAGCTGCAATGGTAGAGAATGTTGCTAAAGGAGAAGGAATGGCCGTTGGGCCATTGGCAGTAATAGATGAAGTAACCCTTACTTTAGGATTACACGTTTATGAAAGCGATCCGACACCAAACAAGCCCGCATTCCAAGAGCGTTCATATAAAATGCAAAAAGACCTTGTAGACAACCACGGTCGTAAAGGGAAGAAGTGGGGCGCAGGCTTCTACGACTATCCAAAAGGCTCACCTAAGAAACTATGGCCTGGACTTGCAGAAAAATATAATTCTAATGTTGCTTATCTCGATAAGGAAACTGTTGGAAAACGAATTCTACACCGTCAGGCAATTGAAGCTTTTAAGTGTTTAGAAGAAGGCGTTTTGAAAAGTGTAGTTGATGGGGATTTAGGATCTGTTTTAGGATGGGGGTTCCCAATCTTTACTGGTGGAGCCTTATCGTATATTGATTTTGTAGGCATGCAAAAATTTGTTGCTGAATGCGACGATTTCACTTCTCGTTTCGGAGCGCGCTTTGCTGTTCCAGATGCTTTGAGAGCGTTGTCGGAAGCTGGGAAATCGATTCACGACTATAAAAAATAACAGCAATCATAATTCATTGAATGCTCCTTTTTATAGTTTTTAATTTGGAGCATTTTTTAAATATAACCTATGGATACGATTCAAGAAGTAGTTGATTTATTGACCCTCAAGAAAATCGACGAAAATACTTTTCAAGGTGAAAACTACACAACCCCCTGGGGTCGGGTATTTGGAGGACAAGTTCTTGGGCAATCGCTTTATGCAGCTTATCAGTCCGTTCCCAAAGATCGTTTTGCACATTCCATGCATGCATATTTTATCTTAGGCGGGCAGCTCGATATCCCAATAACCTATGAAGTAGATTCCATTCGGGATGGAAAAAGCTTTACCACTCGCAGGGTAGTTGCCAAGCAAAATGGCGTAGCGATTTTCAATATGTCGGCTTCTTTTCATAAAAAAGAAGAAGGAATCGACCATCAAATTCCCATGCCCAACCTGATTATGCCAGAGAATTTAATTCCTACTGTAGCTCAAATCAATGAGCTTGAAACGACAGCACCAAAAGTTTATAAGCGATTAAAAAGCTTATTACCAACGGTATTTGATATTCGACCTGTAGAAAGTTTTTTGAGTAAGTATAGTAAAAACAGTCCCCCCTATGACAATCTATGGTTTACTTCGGCCGCAAAACTCAATCGAGATGATGTGGCACTTAATCATCAACTACTTGCTTATGCATCTGATTATAACTTATTGAGTACAGCCACTGCTCCCCATCGAGAAGAACTCAACACCAAAAGTATGTTTTATACCAGTTTAGACCATGCGCTTTGGTTTCACCGAGACTTTTCTATTGACGATTGGCTCTTGTATGCTATGGATAGTCCAAGTGCTTCCAATTCGAGGGGTTTTGCTCGCGGTAGTATTTTCAATAAAAATGGAGACTTGGTTGCCTCTGTAGCTCAAGAAGGTCTGATTCGAGAACAAATTAAAAAAGCATAATCAACCCAAATAGAATTCATTAGTATGATATTTAAATTAGAAGAAGAACATTTAAGTGTTAAAGAAGCTGCACGAGAATTTGCTAGAACACGTTTAAAGGATGGTGTTATTGAACGTGACACTACCATGGCTTACCCAACTGAATTTGTCAAAGAAATGGGTGAAATGGGTTTTTTAAGCATGATGACTGACCCCAAATATGGTGGAAGTGGTATGGATACCCTTTCCTATGTAATTGCTATGGAAGAAATCTCAAAAATCGATAGCAGTTGTTCGGTGATTATGTCCGTGAATAATTCTCTTGTTTTATTTGGCCTTGAAAAATACGGAACCGAAGAACAAAAACAAAAATACATTCCGAGATTAACTACGGGGGAAGCGGTAGGCTGTTTTTGCCTTTCTGAACCCGAAGCCGGAAGTGATGCAACATCCCAACGAACAACAGCCATAGACAAAGGTGATCATTATGTATTGAATGGTGTAAAAAACTGGATTACAAATGGCGGAAAAGCGACCATTCAGCTTGTGATTGCTCATACGGACAAAGACAAGGGGCATAAAGGAATCAATGCCTTTATTGTTGAACGCGATTGGGAAGGCGTTACCATTGGTCCAAAAGAAGATAAAATGGGGATTCGTTCGTCCGACACCCATTCCATAAGTTATGCAGATGTAAAAGTTCCAAAGGAAAACCGAATCGGAGCAGATGGTTTTGGGTTTAAATTTGCCATGAAAACTCTTGAAGGGGGGCGCATTGGAATTGCTGCACAAGCCCTTGGTATTGCTGCTGGAGCTTATGAGTTGGCCGTTGAATACGCACATCAAAGAGCAACTTTTGGAAAGCCTATTGGTCAGCATCAAGCCATTGCCTTTAAATTAGCAGATATGGCGATGGATATTGAAGCTGCACGGATGATAGTATATCGAGCTGCTTATTTAAAAGATAGTGGACAAGACTATGGCTATGCAAGTGCGATGGCTAAGTTAATCGCTTCTGAAGCTGCAATGAAGCATACCGTAGAAGCGGTTCAAATTCACGGAGGAAATGGTTATGTAAAAGAATACCATGTAGAGCGTCTTATGCGGGATGCAAAAATCACGCAAATATACGAGGGAACCTCGGAGATTCAGCGGATTATTATTTCCCGAAATGTATTGTCGGGAAATCTTGAGCTGCCAATATAAAATTCGCTTTTACATGCTAACGATTAACCCCTGATCTGCAGCTAATGTCCCTTTGCATACCGTTGGATATACCTCGGCAAGATCAGCTAAACCATCCAGTGTTTTATACTGAAACCACGTTTTGGTGGTTGCAACTGCATCCACTATAAACTTTGACGTTTTTTGATCAAATTCGCTGGCTCCCCAATCTTCGATTCGTTTTTGAATGTGACTAGGCGCAAAGAAAAACTTAGAACGTTCTCGGATGATTCCTTCGTTGGGGTTCGATTCTTTCCAATGGGTAAGTCCAACCTTGAACGTAAATTTCATAAGATCACCTAAACGTTTATGTAAATCAACTAAGACCGCATTATTACCCGACATATCTACAATAACACTCGGGGTTTTACGATCAACATCTGCTAGTTGCTCATAGGTATACACTTCAGTATACAAACCCAGTTTTACAACGGCATCGCGATTGCGTTCTGATGTTATTCCGATGGTTTTTGGTGCAGTATCATCGCTGTGCAATCCATAAGCCAGACCAATACTGGTTTTACTAGATGCACTCAGTATGATGATTTGCTCTGCCCCAAACCAGCTGTTTTCTTGTAGGGAATCCCACAAACAAAAGGATGTGATGAAAAGGGGGTAAAACAAGGCCCGATCGCGATCCAGTTTTTGATCATAGATGGGATCCGAAAACACTCTTCTATACAAATTATAGGTTGGTGGTAAAGTAGATCGGTGTTCCGTAACATCTATAAAACGTTTAGTTGTAATATGTCCTGCTTTCATTTTTAAATGGGAAGCGGGAGGGAAGTAACCAAAAATACGGTCCCCAACTGGGATCCCATCTGCTTTTGATTCTACAACATCTGCAAAGCCCCACACCGGAATTACACCCCAGCCTTCTGTTTGTTTTCCTACAGGAGTGAAGAATTCCCAATACCGTATGATTGCTCCAGAAACCGCATAGGTAATGTTATTTGATGTGAAAGAAAACAAATCAACTTTAACTTTAATCTCATCAGTTGCAAGGGTTAGTTGTTCTTCAGGAATTTCTTCAATTGCATGGTTGATGAATTTATTTTTTTCAACTTGAAATTGAAGACTTTTGGCTGGTTTCATACAAAATGTTTAAGATAGAATATTAAGCTAGATTAGCTTCAAGATAAAAAATATTCGATTGGTTTACTAGTAAAAATGATTTCGTTTTCACTTTATAATCATTTAATTATGGAGTTGTTTGATCATATAGTAGTTCGTCCACAATTCGTCCTCAGCATATTGAAATTGAAGTGTATGTTTTTCTTGAATTACAAAGCCTTCTTTTTTATAGAGTTTTATTGCATAGGTATTGTACCCAAAAACACGTAATTCAACTTGTTTGGTTGGAATTTCCTTTTGAATTGCATCGATCATTAGCTGTATTATTTTAGTTCCGTAACCCCGTCCTCTTTTTTGTTTATTTCCAATCAGTATCCTCGATAACCTTGGATGTTCATTTAAAAAATTCAGTTCACAATGTCCTATGACTTCTCCTGATTCTGTATGTATTATTTTTTTCGGGGCCAGCTTTTTTTGACTAAGATATTCCTGAAGTTGGTCTTCTGATAGAGGGAAGGTAAACAGATCTCCGGCAAATTGAATCAATTCTCTTTTTGTTCCTACCCAATGAATAAGCCTTGAAAAGTCTTTAGGAGTAAAGGGTTCTAGTCTGAGCATTGGATCAATTTAAATTTTATTTCTCAAACCTAAACTAATTTCTGAATAAGGAAGCGTTTTGAGCATTCTAAATAAAAGTTAAGTTTTAAAATCCATGTTGTGTAGAAGTAAATCCGAGTGTTACAAGTCCGGACCTGATCTCTGGTGCATTCATAAATAAGTTCCAAAACAATTGTGTATTGTGGTTTTCAATCATAGGGCCAATAGTACCTTGATCTATGGCTAAATACCGCTGTGTTTTCCATTGAAATTGCGGAGCATAAGCATCAATCGGACCAGCAATTCCAATATAGTCTTCTTGCTTTTCTTCGTATAAGTAACGTAAATACCTCATTGAAGCCTCAGGAGTATAGGGGAATGAACTAAGTGCTGCAGTTGGACTTATAACCCCTTGATCGTTGGTTGGACTATGGTCAGAATAGCCGGTACTTCCATCTGCATTTCGAGAATAACTTGCAGTTAATCCCCAGTTTTTATCTGAATATGCTAAAAAGTCATTTGGATTTCGAGTACAATGCTCCAAAACTATTTGCGTGTGGTTGCGAACCAGGTCCCAATAATTGGCATACTGATCGGTTAAACCCCGCGGATCTAGAGTCAAATAGGAGTAATGAGCCCAAAATAAGGGGCCAACATGATCATTTACTCCTCCATGATTCAAGATTAAAGGAATTGTATACTGTTGTACTTCACTTCTGATCGTCCCATTCTGTGCCCAGCCTTGGTGGTATACCGCTGCATCTATAGGATGTGTTGGAGAAGCGGCAGCCAGTACATAGGCAATCAAGCCTTCATTATACCCCACGATGGGTAGGTTGATTTCAAAATTATAGTCGGGCGACCAATGCCAGTAAAGCAGATTTTCTCCTTGAGTAAACCAATCCCATTCAACACCTTTCCAGAGAGCATCAGCTTTTTGGGCTAGTTGTTGTTCCTCGGCGTTTCCGTTTTTAAAATATTCACGAATACAGATCAACCCCTGACACAGCAAGGCAGTTTCTATCAAATCTGCACCCTTGTCCATAGAACTGAACGGAATCACGGATCCATTTGTACCATCCATCCAATGCGGCCAAGCGCCATGGAATCGATCGGCATTTTCTAAGAAATTAAGTGCGGTTAGCAAATGACTTATTCCGGCTGCTCTGCTGATGATATTCTGCTCTATCCCCATTAAAATATTAAGAAAACCGAATCCAGATCCTCCCGTTGTAACTGTATTAGCGTCAAATGAAAGGTCATTTTCATGTAAGCGTTCCCGACTCAGTTTTGAAATCGGGTGTGTATAATCCCAAAAGTATTTAAAGACGTCTTCCTGCACCCTTTGCATCAGTTCTGAGTCAGAAGCTGGTTGCAATTCAAGGGGTTCAGAAACAGTTTCATTTCTTTCTGTATCGTCCGAAGAGCACGATATGAGAAGTAGCATACAATATAATGAAATGATTTTCAAAGGATTTGATCTATTTTATGGCATTCATTTCAAAGATATAATAAGCTCTCCATACGGAACATATGGAGGGTTTTTTTAATATGTATTAGTAAATGTAGAATCTATTTTAAAATGGCGTCTACTAAATAGTCTCCTACTTCCTTGGTTCCATAAGCTTTTCCACCATCGGCAAGGTCTTCTGTAACATAGCCTTTTTGGAGAGCTTGCTCAACAACTTTGCGAATTAAAGCACCCTCTACTTGAAGGTCAAAACTCATTTCAAACATCATTGCAGCCGATAAAACGGTTGCTAACGGATTGGCAATGTTCAGTCCTGTTGCTTGTGGATATGAGCCGTGAATGGGCTCATACAACGCATTTTCTTCTCCAACAGAAGCCGAAGGCATAAGCCCCATCGATCCTGAGATTACAGAAGCTTCATCGGTTAAAATATCACCAAATAAATTTTCTGTGATCAGTACATCATAACTGTTGGGCCACTGAACTAGTCGCATGGCTACTGCATCAACAAACTCATAGGCAACTTCTACTTCTGGGTAGTCTTTTTCCATGGCTTGGACAGTTTCTCTCCACAGGCGCGAGCTTTCTAGAACGTTAGCTTTATCTACGCAACACAACCTCTTGGAGCGTGTCATAGCGAATTCAAATCCTTTTTTTGCGATACGTTTCACTTCTGCTCGGGTATAGGTACAGGTATCAAAAGCTGTGTTTCCATCATCTTTTCGACCGCGTTCACCAAAATAGATTCCCCCGGTAAGTTCACGTAAGAATACCAAATCTGTTCCTTCAATTCGTTCCTTCTTCAAAGGCGATTTGTCTAATAGAGAAGGGAAGGTAAAGGTGGGCCGCACATTAGCAAACAAACCCAGTTTTTGTCGCATTTTAAGCAGTCCTTGTTCTGGACGTACTTTAGCCGAAGGGTCATTATCAAAACGAGGATGACCAATGGCGCCAAATAAAATAGCGTCTGCATCCAAGCAAACTTGATGTGTTTCATCGGGATAGGGTTCACCCACGGCATCAATTGCGGCAGCTCCTGTAAGAGCCGAAGTCCAGCTAATTTCATGATTGAATTTTTGAGCGATTGCGTTCGATACTTTTACCGCTTGGTCAATGACTTCGGGTCCAATTCCATCTCCAGCTAAAAGGGCAATATTTAATTTCATATGTTTTGATCTATATCGTTACTGTTGTGTTTGAATTATATTGAGCATTTTCTCAGTTGCTTTGATAGCTGATACGGTCTGATCAGAATCCAAGCCTCGTGTTACAAATTCTGTAGACTCTTGCTTCCATGTAATAGTAGTTTCACATAAAGCTGCAGAAGTACTTCCCGGGGGAATATGTACTGCATAGTCAATTAACTTTGGAAGCTCTACTGTCTTGGTATTGTATATTTTTCTAATGGCATTGATGAACGCATCGTATTGTCCATCGCCACAGGCATTTTCTTCAAAGGTTTCACCATCAATTTCTACTGCAACAGTAGTAGAAGGCTGCAAGCCTTTGGAGTGTGTTAGTACGTAGGATTTGACAAATACTTTTTGGGTATTGGCTCCACTGTTCATAACATCTGAGATGATGTAGGGTAAGTCTTGCGCAGTTACCTGTTCTTGTTTATCTCCTAATTCGATGATGCGTTGGGTTACCTTTTTAAGTGCCTCATCATCCAAACTCAAACCGAGTTCTTGAAGGTTTTTCTGAATGTTTGCTTTACCGGAAGTTTTTCCTAAAGCGTATTTGCGTTTCCGCCCAAAACGCTCGGGGAGTAAGTCGTTGAAATACAGATTGTTTTTACTATCACCATCTGCATGTATGCCAGCTGTTTGCGTAAAAACATTGGCACCAACTATAGGTTTGTTTGCTGGAATTCTAAAGCCAGTAAAAGTAGCGACCAAAAGACTCACCTTGTGTAAGGATGTTTCATTGATATTGACTTCGATTCCGGGCATAAAATCGTTTACTACTGCTACTAAACTTGCAAGGGGTGTGTTTCCAGCACGTTCTCCCATTCCATTTACGGTTAAATGTAAACCCTGAACTCCAGCCTTGATCGCCTCCATTGCATTAGCAACGCTTAAATCGTAGTCGTTATGTCCATGGAAGTCAAAATGCAGGTCGGGATATCGTTTAATTATTTCAGATAAAAATATAAAAGTCTCCGATGGAGACAGGATTCCCAATGTATCGGGCAGTAGTATTCTTTTGATGGGTTGGTTTGCTAAAAAATCTAAAAATGAAAAAACATATTCTTTGGAATTGCGCATTCCATTACTCCAATCCTCTAGATATACATTGGTTTCAATGTTGTTTTTTGTTGCCAGTGCAATACTTTCTTCAATACCTTTAAAATGCTGTTCGGGCGTTTGTTTCAGCTGATATTTTAAATGATTCAACGAACCTTTGGTCAATAGATTTTGAACCTTCGCACCAGCATCAATCATCCATTGAATTGAAACCCCTTTGTCTACAAAGGTCAAGATTTCGACACGATCCAAGAGCTTTGCTTCCTTAGCCCAAGTCGTAATGCTTTTTACAGAATCAAATTCGCCTGCTGACACACGGGCAGAGGCAACTTCAATACGATCGACGTTGAGCTCTCCTAAGAGGAGCTTAGCAAGTGCAAGTTTTTCTGAAGAAGAAAAAGATACCCCAGATGTTTGTTCACCATCCCGAAGGGTAGTGTCCATTATTTCAATGGTTCTTGGTTTCATGATCCTAGGATGGAATTGAATTACAGAGGCGTATTTTTCGCAAAATCACTGATTTGTTCTTTGATGTTCATCAAATAGTCGATGTCATCAAAACCGTTGAGCATATTATCCTTTTTATAGGTATTAATATCAAATGATTCTGAGTTCCCCGTTGCTTCTATAGTAATGGTTTGTGTTGGAAGATCAACAATAAGTTGCGTGTTGGTATCCTGTTCAATTGCTGCGTAAATCTCTTCTAAAAAGGCTGCTGAAACTTGAACAGGTAATACCCCAACATTAAGGCAATTATTTCTAAAGATATCTGCGAAAAAGCTTGAAACGACACAGCGAAAGCCGTAATCATAAACTGCCCATGCAGCGTGTTCTCTCGAAGAACCCGATCCAAAGTTTTTGCCACTCACTAAAATTTTACCACCATAACGACTGTCGTTAAATGGAAACTCAGTTTTTGGACTGTCATCTTGGTTGTAACGCCAGTCTCTAAAAAGATTATCGCCAAAACCAACACGTTCGGTTGCTTTTAAAAAACGTGCAGGAATGATCTGATCTGTATCTACATTTTCAATCGGTAACGGTACCGCTGAACTTTTTAAGGTATTGAATTTATCGTATGCCATTATTTTCCCCTCTTGGGATTTTTATTAAGTTATACTAAGCTTCTTGGGTCTGTTACTACGCCCATTACCGCTGCAGCAGCAGCTACTGTTGGACTTGCCAATAAGGTTCTAGAACCAGGGCCTTGACGCCCTTCAAAATTTCTGTTTGAAGTACTGACTGCGTATTTTCCTGCAGGGATTTTATCATCATTCATCGCTAAGCAAGCTGAACAACCGGGTTCACGTAATTCAAAACCAGCACTTTCCAGAATGTCCAAAAGACCTTCTTCTTTAATTGCGCTGAGTACTTTGTGAGAACCAGGTACTAGCCATGCAGTAACATGGTCAGCTTTTTTACGCCCCTCAATGATTTCAGTAAAAGCTCTAAAGTCTTCTATACGTCCGTTGGTACAACTTCCAAGAAATACAAAATCAATTTTCTTTCCAATCATGGAATCTCCTTCTTTGTACCCCATATAATCTAGGGACTTCTTGTAGGTTGCAACGCCACCCTCAAGGCTGTCAGCCATCGGAATACCACCAGAGATACCCATTCCCATTCCGGGATTGGTTCCGTAAGTAATCATGGGTTCAATAGTGCTTCCTTCAAAGGTGTATTCTTTGTCAAAGCTCGCGTCTGCATCTGTTTTAAGAGTGGACCAGTAGGCCATTGCCTTATCCCAAGCAGCACCTTTAGGTGTAAACTCCCGATCTTTGATGTAGTCAAATGTTTTTTCGTCTGGAGCAATAATTCCTCCACGGGCACCCATTTCAATACTCAGATTACAAACGGTCATACGACCTTCCATGCTGAGTGACTTAAATACATCGCCTGCGTATTCTACAAAATATCCTGTTGCACCTGATGTACTTAACTGGGATATGATAAACAAAGCAACATCTTTAGGGGTTACTCCTTTTCCTAGGGCTCCATTGACCGTAATTCGCATGGTCTTTGGTTTGGGTTGCATAATGCATTGAGTAGAAAGAACCATTTCAACTTCCGAGGTTCCAATTCCAAAAGCAATAGCTCCAAACGCACCATGTGTAGAAGTATGTGAATCTCCGCAAACTATGGTAGCACCGGGTTGTGTAATTCCGTATTCTGGTCCAACAACATGTACTATTCCATTTTTTTCATGACCTAAGCCCCAGTAGGAAATACCGTGAGCTGCTGCATTTTCTTCAAGCGCTTGAAGTTGTTTAGCTGACAGCGGATCCTCTACGGGTAAATGTTGATTGAGGGTGGGTGTATTGTGATCCGCAGTAGCAAAAGTACGCTCGGGACTCATCACCTCAACACCTCTATTCTTTAAACCTAAAAAAGCCACCGGACTTGTCACTTCATGAACCAAATGCCGATCGATAAACAGCACGTCGGGTCCACCTTCAATTTGTTGGACTACATGCGAGTCCCATACTTTGTCAAATAATGTATTACTCATATAATTTTTATAAAATTAAGCCAAGCCGATATTGCTTGCTTTGATGATTACTGGGATGTCTTCGTCGTTAATTTCTTTTTGAGTATCTGCTAACTTCAAAAACTCTTGATATACCTTATCAAGTTGTAATTTATCCAATTCATAACCGACATTCTTAGCTCGGTAGGCTAGTGCAGCCCGACCGCTTCTTGCCGTAAGAACTATTGCCGACTCGGTAACTCCTACGTCATGTGGATCCATGATTTCATAGGTTTCTCGGTTTTTAATGACTCCGTCTTGATGAATACCCGAACTGTGTGCAAAAGCATTGGCACCGACCACGGCTTTGTTGGGCTGTACCATCATGCCCATACTTTCTGAAACCAATAGACTTGTTGGGTACAAAAGTTTGGAGTTGATATTCGTATCTAAATCCAAGTAAGGGTGCTGGCGCATAATCATGACAACTTCTTCTAAGGAAGTGTTTCCTGCACGCTCACCAATTCCATTTATTGTGCATTCAATTTGACGTGCCCCATTCATTACACCTGCTATGGAATTAGCGGTAGCTAAGCCCAAATCATTGTGACAATGACAAGAAAGCACGGCTTTGTGAATTCCAGCGACGTTTTCTTTTAGATATTTGATTTTTGTACCGTATTCTTCCGGTAAGCAATAGCCTGTAGTATCGGGAATATTCAAAACGGTTGCTCCCGCTTTTACTACTGCCTCACATACACGTGCTAAAAATTCGTTGTCTGTTCTGCCAGCATCTTCTGCATAAAACTCAACATCCTCAACAAAAGATTTGGCATAGGTAACCGCGGCAACTGCTCGTTCGATAATCGCATCTTTATTGGAATTGAATTTGAACTTTATATGAGATTCCGATGTGCCAATCCCGGTGTGTATTCTGGGGCGTTTGGCATGGGTCAAAGCTTCGGCGGCAACTTTTATATCGTTTTCTACCGCTCGAGTTAGTCCACAAACGGTTGCATTCTTTATTAATTTAGAGATTTCAACAACAGAATTGAAATCACCTGGACTCGAAACAGGAAAACCAGCCTCAATAATATCAACACCCAAAATATCCAGTCGTTCTGCAATGATTAGTTTACTTTTGGTATTTAATTTACAACCGGGGACCTGCTCTCCATCGCGAAGGGTAGTGTCAAAAATTTGGACGTGCTCTTGAGCCATTTTGATATATATATTGAAAGCAATACGAATTTAGCATTTATATGCATAATCTTGTAATTTTTTGCTTACTTTTATTACGAAACCCAAGGTGTTTTATTACGAATAAAACACTTTAAATTAGCAATTTATAGCAAATAAGCATACAATGACTAACGATCAAAAAGAAAACCTCTTTGTTTTAATTAAATCTTTATCAAAATCAGAAAAAAGACAGTTTAAACTTTTTGTTGGGCGAATGGATTCGAATTTGGATTCTAAGTTCTTGATTTTATTCAATTTATTGGATAAAATGCTGGTTTATGATGAAAAACTGATTTTTAAAAAAGACTTTGTAAGCAAACAACAACTTTCCAACCTAAAAGCACATCTGTATAAGCAAATCTTGATTAGTTTGCGTCTCAATCCATCTCAGCAGAATAAACGAATGCAAATTCGTGAACAACTTGATTTTGCAACTGTTTTATATCAAAAAGGATTATATAATCAGAGTTTAAAAATCCTTGATCGTGCCAAAGCTACGGCTGTGAAACTAGAAGAGAAATACGCAGCCTTTGAAATAGTAGAACTAGAAAAAGTAATTGAATCTCAGTACATCACCCGAAGCATGAGCAATAGAACCGAAGAATTGGTTCGCGATGCAACTTACTTCAGCAATCAGAATCATATATCGAGTCAACTATCCAACTTATCCCTTGAGTTATATGAGCGTTTAATTAAAACAGGGTACTCCAAGAGTGATGAAGAGTTTCGTTCAATTACTAAATTCTTTTTTGAGCGTCTCCCTAAGTTTGTGTTTGACGAACTTGGTTTTAGAGAAAAGCTCTGGTATTTCAAAGCATATGTATGGTATAGCTTGCTTACCCAAGATTTTTTATCCAGTTATCGGTACTCGATGAAGTGGGTTAGCCTTTTCGAAGAGCAACCCAACATGATTCCTTCTCATCCGGTTTTTTACCTCCAAGGGAATAATTATCTATTAGAGTCTATTGCATTATTGAAGTATCCCGTAAAGTTTCGCGAGGTGTTCCAAAAAATGCAAAAAACACTTGTCAGTGTTGAATTCCCTAAAAATGATAATTTAAGTTCCTTGGCTTTCTTGTACGAATATAACAATCGGTTCAACTTGTATTTTTTAGAAGGTAATTTTAAAGAAGGTAAAGAAATCATTGAACCGCTATTGAAAGAAATCGATCATTTTAAAAATCAAATTGACGAGCATCACGTAATGATGTTTTACTACAAGATCGCATGTTTATATTTTGGCTCCAACGATTTTGAAAAAGCGATTGTTTACTTGAATTTAATTGTAAACAATAAAAAGCTTAAAATGAGAGAAGATCTCCTCTGTTTTACTCGCTTATTAAATCTAATAGCGCATTATGAAGCTGGGTTTGACTATCACTTAGATCAGCATATTCGAGATACGTTTAAATTTCTTTTAAAAATGAATGATCTGCACGAAGTTCAGAAATCCTTGATACGCTTTGTTCGTAAATTGGGTAATATATATCCCCACGAACTAAAAGATGCTTTCCGAAAGCTGCATGAAGAGCTGAAACAATACGAGCAAGATCCGTACGAACGCAGGGCGTTTTTATATCTCGATATCCAATCTTGGTTAGAAAGTAAGATTCAAAACAAAACAGTAGCCGAAATTATACATGCAAAAGCTGCGGTTATCAATCGGAAGAACAGGCATCCCACAGTGCATCTTTAGGAAGAGGTGCAACACATTTAACGGGTTCTTTGGAGATTGGGTGTAAAATCTCAAGAGAACGTGCATGTAAATGAATACTTCCATTTGGATTACTCCGAGCCGAGCCGTATTTCAGATCTCCCTTAATTGGACACCCGATAGCGGTTAGCTGCGCCCGAATTTGATGATGGCGTCCCGTTTCCAATTCTATTTCTAATAAGGAATAGTTGTCTAATTTTTTCTTAATCGAATATTTTAAAATTGCTTTTTTCGATTCTGGGGTTTCTTTTTTATGGGCGTAAGATTTGTTTTGTTTTTGGTTGCGAACCGTCCAATGAATCAACGTGTCTTCCGGCGGGTTGGGGGTTTCTTTGGTAATAGCCCAATATACTTTTTTAGTAAGACGCTCTTTGAATTGCAAATTCAAACGCTCTAAAGCTTTGGAGGTTCTCGCAAATACGATAGCACCGCTTGTCGGACGATCGAGTCGGTGTACTACTCCCAAAAAGACAGCACCCGGTTTGTTGTATTTCTGTTTGATGTATGCTTTGGCAAGGTCAACTAAAGGGATGTCGCCCGTTTTGTCTCCTTGAACTAAAACCCCGATGGGTTTATTAATTATTAATAAATGATTGTCTTCAAAGAGGATATCCAACTTCATATGTTTTAACTGTAATTAGTATTGTTCGGATTCGTTCGGGAAATCTTTTTTCTTAACGTCCTTGGTGTATTGTTGAATTGCTCCGATAATTTCGGTGTGCAAGTCTAAATAACGTCTTAAGAAACGAGGACTGAACTCCTTACTCATTCCCAACATATCGTGAAGAACCAAAACTTGTCCATCGACACCATTTCCAGCACCAATGCCGATTACAGGGATGGACACCAATGAAGCAACCTTTTCTGCCAAATGAGCGGGGACTTTTTCCAATACCAAGCCAAAACATCCAATTTCTTCTAGCATTTTGGCATCCTTTATAAGCTGCTGTGCTTCTGCCTCTTTTTTCGCTCTCACAGTGTAGGTTCCAAATTTGTATATGGATTGTGGGGTAAGACCCAAATGCCCCATTACGGGAATACCCGCTTGTAGGATGCGTTCAATAGATGATCGTTCTTGAAAACCTCCTTCTAACTTTACTGCATGTGCGCCAGATTCTTTCATGATCTTAATTGCAGATCGAAGTGCTTCTTTAGAATCAGCCTGATAAGTTCCAAAGGGGAGGTCAACCACAACAAGAGCCCTTTTTACACCTCGAATAACAGCACTTGCATGATAGATCATTTGATCTAAAGTAATAGGCAGTGTGGTTTCATGGCCAGCGATTACATTCGATGCTGAATCTCCTACTAAAATCACATCAATACCTGCTTGATCTACAAGACCAGCTAATGTAAAATCATAGGCCGTTAGCATGGCAATTTTTTCTCCCTCCGCTTTCATTTTCAAGAGCGAGTGGGTCGTTACTCTATTATAAGTGTTTTTTGATGCAGACATCGTTCAAATAATTTTCACCAAATGTACTCTTTTTCTTTTGAGTTTGATCGTAAAATCACATTCCTCAAGCTTCAATAAAAGCCTCAGCTGACGTATATCGGTATTCGATGCTGACAGCCTGTCAGTTTTTTTGTTGTGGCATACTACTTGACTTTAAGTTTTAAAAATAAAATATATTGAGATGAGTAAAATAATTGGAATTGATTTAGGAACTACCAACTCGTGTGTTTCTGTAATGGAAGGAAACGAACCTGTAGTGATCCCAAATGCTGAAGGAAAGAGAACAACTCCTTCCGTAATTGCATTTGTTGAAGGCGGTGAAATTAAAGTGGGTGACCCTGCAAAACGTCAAGCGGTTACTAACCCAACAAAAACGATTGCATCGGTAAAACGTTTTATGGGGAATAAATATTCTGAATCTTCAAAAGAAGCTTCTACTGTAGCTTACAAAGTTGTTAAAGGTGATAATAACACCCCTAGGGTAGACATCGATGGCCGTTTGTATACGCCACAGGAACTTTCAGCTATGATTCTTCAGAAAATGAAGAAAACTGCAGAAGACTATTTAGGACATGATGTGACAGAAGCAGTTATTACTGTTCCTGCCTACTTCAACGATGCACAGCGCCAAGCTACTAAAGAAGCTGGTGAAATCGCTGGACTTAAGGTACAACGCATCATCAACGAGCCTACTGCTGCTGCATTGGCTTATGGTTTAGATAAAAAAGACGGTGCAGATCGCAAGATTGCTGTTTATGACCTTGGAGGTGGAACTTTCGATATCTCCATCCTTGAATTAGGGGATGGTGTTTTTGAAGTACTATCAACAAACGGAGACACACACCTTGGAGGAGATGATTTTGATCAAGTATTAATTGATTGGTTAGCAGATGACTTTAAAGCTGCTGAGGATATTGATTTACGTAAAGATCCAATGGCACTTCAACGTTTGAAAGAAGCTGCCGAAAAAGCAAAAATCGAGCTTTCTTCTTCCCCACAAACAGAAATAAATTTACCCTATGTAACGGCTACTGCTTCAGGACCGAAACACCTGGTAACAACCCTATCACGTTCTAAATTTGAGCAATTAGCAGATGAATTAGTTCGTCGTTCAATGGCTCCTGTAAAGAAAGCTTTAGATGATGCTGGTTTAACAACTTCTGAAATTGACGAAATTATTTTAGTGGGTGGTTCTACTCGTATTCCTGTAATTCAAGAAGAAGTTGAAAAATTCTTTGGTAAGAAACCATCGAAAGGAGTAAACCCTGATGAAGTTGTTGCCGTTGGTGCTGCAATTCAAGGTGGTGTATTATCTGGAGATGTAAAAGATGTTTTACTATTGGATGTTACTCCCTTATCTTTAGGAATTGAAACAATGGGTGGTGTAATGACCAAATTGATTGAGTCAAATACAACCATCCCAACTAAAAAATCGCAAGTATTTTCAACTGCTGCTGACAATCAGCCTTCAGTTGAGATTCACGTAATCCAAGGAGAGCGTTCTATGGCAACGGATAACAAGACCATCGGTCGTTTTCACTTAGATGGTATTCCTCCAGCTAAAAGAGGAACCCCACAAATTGAAGTTACCTTTGATATTGATGCCAATGGAATCATTAAAGTAACAGCTTCTGATAAAGCAACAGGCAAAACTCAAGACATTCGTATTGAGGCTTCTTCTGGTTTAACTGAAGAAGAAATCCAAAAAATGCGTCAAGAAGCTGAAGCCAATGCAGAATCTGATAAAGCTGCAAAGGAACAAGTTGATAAGCTCAACAGTGCCGATCAAATGATTTTCCAAACTGAAAGTCAATTGAAAGAATTTGGTGAAAAACTTTCTGATGATAAGAAAAAACCAATTGAAGAGGCTTTAGAAGAATTGAAGAAAGCATTCGAAGCTAAAGATATTGCACTTACAGAGCTTGCTTTAGAAAAAATCAATGAGGCATGGAAAAATGCTTCTGAGGAAATGTATAAAGCACAAGCCGATGGAGCTGCGCAGCCCGGAGCAGATGCACAAGGTGAGCCAGCTGCCGAAGGCGCCGGAGGAGATGATGTTCAGGATGTTGACTTCGAAGAAGTTAAAGAATAACAACCGTTCTTATAAATTAAAAAGCACCGCATTTGCGGTGCTTTTTTGTTTTAAATAATTCGAAAAATCTGAATTACTTCCAGCGACTTTTGCTCCATTCATTTTGCTTGTCCTTAGTAAGAAAGGTCCAAGCAACGATTCGAGTTACCTTATTTCCAGTTCCCATGGGAATGGTTTTTACTTCAAATGCTCCAACTTGATCTAAGACTTTATAGATGGCTTTAAGATTCGATTGTTTGGATACGAGGGTAGTAAACCAGAAACAATTGTTTGCAAAGGTTTTACTTTGCAATACCATATTCGAAATGAATTTAATTTCACCGCCTTCATAAATGAGTTCTTTGCTAACTCCAGAAAAGTTTAGAGCAGCTTTTTTTATTTTCTTCCCACTGAGATTCTGCACTTTTCTTAGGCTTCCTTTTTGTGCTGCTTCTTCAGACTCGTGAAAGGGTGGGTTGCACAATGTAAGGTCGACGACATCTTTACTTCCGATAATTCCTCTGAAAATTACTTTAGAATCTTTTTGAAGTTTGCATTCTATTTTGCCAACTAAACTGGGGTTTGCTTTTACAATTTCTTCTGCATTAGTTATGGATTGCGGGTCAATGTCAGATCCAATAAAATTCCAATTATATGCGGTAGCTCCCAAAATTGGATAAATACAATTTGCACCAACACCAACATCTAAGCACTTAATTTTTGATCCCTTGGGATTTCTGCCAAAGTTGTGTTCGCAAAGTAAGTCTGCGAGGTAGTGAATATAATCGGCTCTTCCAGGAATAGGAGGGCAGAGGTTGCTGTCTGGAAAGTCCCAATATGCTATTCCATAGTAGTGGTTTAACAGGGCTTTATTTAAAATCTTTACTGCTTTCGGATTGGCAAAGTCTACCGAATCATCTCCATGTTTATTGGGTTTAACGAACGCTTTCAATTCAGGGTTTGTAGCAATTAATGCGTTTAAATCATAACGCTCCCGATTTTTATTACGCGGATGCAATCTTGATTTTTCCTGAGGTTTTTTTGAAGTAGCCATGAATCTGTTTTTGGAATCCGTCAAAGATACTGTTTCATGAGCAGCTTAATTTTACTTCTCTGCATGTTTTCTGAAGAGTAAATCAGATGCTTGAAGCAATTTTCTTTTTAAATTGGTATCTAGGTTGGGGTGATTTTCTAAATAAGTAATGACAAGATCATAAGCTGCTTCGGAGGTGTAAAGTCCAACGGTAGCGTCTAACCATCGTTTAGGAAAGAAGATGTCGCCAGTTTGTTGAATTTCTTCCAGTAATTCTAAACTAATGTTGAGTGTATGAATAGATTCCTTTTGATGTAACGGATGATGTATATAGGCAGCCGCTGTTTGAACCCAACTTTCTTTTGCTCTATTTTCAGGATTCCGGAAGGATTCGAAAAATGCAGCTCGTATTTCTGAATCATTAGATAGTGCAGGGGCTATAAAGTCAAAACGTTCGCGCTTATCTGGATTGGTTAGCTTAGCTTTTTCTTGTTTTAAAATGGTCACTGCTTCTGGATGCCTATAAAGCGCTAGGGTCTGAGCCAAACGTGTATAGTCATCTTGATTTAGCCTTAGATTATCGAGTTGATCTTCTTCACTCCAAATCCGAAATAGTCTTGCTTGGCCATCTGGGGAGTAGGCAATGGACTGATAGGTATTGAAAAGTGTTTTTTTAATATTTTGGGATGCTACAGAATTCAATCGTTTTAAAAGAACCACTTCCAATTGAGGCTGCAACTCAGCACGTTCAATACTGCTTAAATGATACCAAAATAAAGCAAGGGTTTGTCTTGTTAATAATGCTAAAATCAATTCATTATATTCGAGCTCAATGCCTTTTACGAAACTGTGATAGGTATTCATTACATTGCCATTACCAAGAACTAAATTTTCGTAAGTATTGAGGTATATATGGGCTTTAGAAACGTCACTTTTTAGTTCAAAGGAAACATCTAAGTTTTTTTTATTGGTAGGGAATACACCATAACCAAATCCATTGCTGTTATAGATTATGGTTTTGGGTTTTTTCAAATCAATTGCTTCGGGAAGCTCGATCTTTTTACGGTTGCTGACGACTGCTATTTTTTGAATATGATCCGCATAAACAAGATCAATTTCAAATGCTTGCGGCCAAATCTTAGTTGTTCCATCTTCTGCATCTTGCATCAAATTGAATTGGCTTATGTTTTGATTCTCATCGTAGGTTATTTGTTCTGAAAAAATTGGACGTCCAGTTGAGTTTACCCACACATCACTCCATTGCTTTAGATCCAAATCCGTTTTTTGATCTAGTATAGAGACCAGTCCATTCCAATCTGAATTGCTATTGCTGTAGCGTTTAATATAGGTCTGAATACCATCTTTAAATGCCTCTTTGCCAAGTGCCAACTCCAATTGGCGCATCATAATGGGTGCTTTGTTGTAGATGATGCTGCCGTAAAGCGAACCTGCATGCTCTAGATTATCCAGCTCTTGCCGAATGGGGTTACTACCTTGTGAACGATCTACTCCATATGCACTAGGGTAATGGGCTGTCAGAAATTGTAGGTCGTGGTTGATGCTTTGGAAAAGCGGATTTACAATTTTCCCAGCCATGAAATTTGCAAAGACCTCTTTCATCCAAACATCTGTAAACCATTCCATGGTAACCAAGTTTCCAAACCACATATGGGCTGTTTCGTGCGCAATAAGTTTTGCCCGTGACAATTCTTGGGTCTGTGTTGCATTTTCATCTAAAAATAAAACCGATTCACGGTATTGAATGGCTCCCGGATGCTCCATTCCTCCATACTGAAAACCAGGAATGGTGGCAAAGTCGAATTTCTGAAATGGATAAGCAGTGTCCGTGTAATCTTCTAAATAGTCTAAACTGGATTGATGGATATCAAAAAGAGATGGTATGCTTCGGGTGGTCTTGGTCGGATCACTTTCTCGATAGAGTAAATTCATAAAACGTTTTTTCCCAGTTGTAGCAGCCTGTTGAAAGTTACCGGCTATAAAAGAAAACAAATAGGTACTCATCAAATCACTTGTGTTGAAGATAAAGGTTGAGTTTACACCGTCGTTTGCTCGAGTATTTAAGGAGGCCCCAGCCAAAACTGTCCAATCTTTTGGTACACGAATGCTGAGCTTATAAGTAGCCTTAATGTCGGGCTGATCAAAACATGGAAATAGTGTTCTTGCACGATCGGGGACTAAAAGGGTGTAGAGGTAATCATCGTTTCGGTTGAGGGATAAATCACCCGCTATAAATTCAATTGTAATTTGATTTTGACCCAAGACTAAGTACTCTTGCGGAATAATCAGATGCTCTAGTTCGTGTTGAATATCAATTTTTTGTTCGTTAACTGTCAGGTGTTGCAGGTTTTTTGAATTTTCTTTAAAATCCAAATACAGGGGGTTCCTCAGATCACTGAGGCTTAGTTTTAATTTAAGTTTTGATGAAATGGACTGCTCTTTTTGCTTTGGAATATAAAAGCTTAGATCATAGACTACATTTGAGATTTGTGCTGCACGATACTGGGCAAGTTCCAAGGAAACTCCCGTTGTATTTATAATAGGTTCTGGAACGCCCTTACACGAAAGAAGACACAGAAAGACAAACGATAGGATGGAGTGTATTTTGTTCATGGATTCTATTAAAAAAAACAAGTTAGGGATTTCTTTAGAATCTGATTTTAATCTTCCGTAGTATTACTTTTTTAATTTGTAGCAGTTGTTGCTGTTGTCAATGTAGACAATACAGTCTTTAAAAAAAGCACTTCCAATCCGAGGTTGACTAGAGACGTTAATACTCGTCTTCACGTTTTTAAATTCTATTTCTCCAATTTTGATTCGTGGGATAACTCCAATTTGCTCTGTTATTGTTTCAATTCCACCAATGGTATACCGCTCTCGTTTATTATTTTTAAAACTAAATTCTCGAAGGAGTTGCTTGGCCAATTTAGACCCTTGAGAGAGGTTGAATTCGGATGATGATCCCAAATCAATGATTACTTTGTGTTCAACGCCATTGATTGTGATATAGGTGAATGGGGCGCCCGCTATTCGTTTAAACTTAATTGTCTCAAAGGAAGTGTCCTAAAGGTCTTTATTTGAAAGTATCAATTTTTTATTAGGGAAATCAATCTGCCAATTTGCTTTATTTATTATGGTTTGCCCAATGATCCCACCAAAATTTGGGATTTGTTGTTTTAATCCATCCAAAACGCCATTCAAGGCAAAGGTGTTTTTGAAATCAACTGTACCAATTTTTAATAATCTAACATATTCTTCTCCGAACTTTATTTTTCGTTTCGAAGCACCGCTAATTCTTTGAGTTTTACCCAATGGATGCTCCCGTTGAATCAAACTTACATCTGCACCTGTGTTGAATAAAAAGTTCTTAGTGACTCCATTAAGATTAAAAAGTAAAATCGGTATTGATTTTTGAGTTATAAATGGGGTTTCAAAAGTAAATTCTTTTGGATCTACATTTCCTTTTTTGCTGTCGCTTAGTAATGTAACAGCCTATAAGCAGGAGAGAAATTAATACGAAAAGTGGAAGGTTAATTGTTTTCATTCTTCAAATTTGCAATACACACTACAATATGTTAATTAAATAAATTTAAAGCCCGCGAACTGTTTTTTAGTTTTTAATTACTTTTACGCTTATGGAAAAAGAGCAGCTATTGAAAATGATGAATGGATCGGAGAAGGAATCTTTGATGCGCACACTGGAAATTGATTTTGTTGATGTTGGAGATGATTTTTTGGTAGCGCGAATGCCTGTAACACCTAAATTACATCAGCCCGATGGCGTTCTTCACGGGGGAGCGACTTTTGCGTTAGCCGAGAGTGTTGGAAGTGCAGCTGCTTATTTGTTTAATAAAACCAAAAACCCAATGGTTCGCGGGATTGAAATGTCTGGAAACCATTTGAAGGGCATTAGTGAAGGCTTTGTTTATGCTAAGGCAATCGCAATTCATAACGGAAGAACTACTCAAATTTGGGAAATAAAAGTCACCAACGAGGCTGGAGATTTAATTTCTAGTTGTAAACTGACAACCCTAACCTTACCTAAAAAATAAATGCTCGAAGCATTAGATACCCTAACTAAGAATAAACAGCCTTTTGTTGCATTCAAACTACCGAATGCACAGGAGGTGAATCTGTATTATCAAAAAGATGATCAGTTGCACATGACCTTTGACTTTTCTGAAGCTGGGTTTTTGATGGCTCCTTTTGCAGACACAGACTTCTATTCGTATATCCCCAACACCTATAGTCATCGTTTCGATTTGCCCTTAGCAAATACCGTAATTCGTTCGGGTCTGACTGTTCCCGATGAAAATCAAAATCCTTTTGTTGCATTGGTTCAATCTGCATTGAATGAATTTGAAAATTCAGATCTCAAAAAAGTAGTTGTTTCAAGGGTTTTGACTGTGAATGCGATGGAGAAAAATGCGGCACAAACCTTTCAGAATTTAGCATTGCTATATCCAACAGCTTTTGTGTATTATTGGCAGCACCCAGTTACTGGATCGTGGATGGGAGCTACTCCAGAACGTTTTGCAAATGTAAAAGATAATTGTTTGCACACCATTGCTTTGGCTGGAACTTCAACTGCAGATGAAGGTCAAGAAGCTGTGTGGACTACCAAAGAAATTGACGAGCAGCAGCTGGTTACCGAGGCAATTGAAATTGCACTGAAAACGACCTTCACATCTGTAAAAACAAAAGTTAGTACTGTGGAATCTCTTCAGGCAGGGGCTTTGTGGCATTTGAAGACGGATGTGCAGGCAGAAAGCTCGGATTTATCTATCGCAAAAGTAGTAAAAGCGCTGCATCCTACTCCTGCTGTAGGAGGAGTTCCAAAAGATACTAGCACAGCTTTTATTTTAGAGAACGAAGGCTATGACCGAAAATTTTACACCGGCTTTATGGGCCTCTTTGATGGTGATTCTAATGCAGATTTGTTTGTTAATTTGCGATGTGCTGAAATAACTTCAAAAGGCTATAATGTTTTTGTTGGTGCTGGAATAACCCCAGAAAGTGACCCCATGAATGAATGGCGGGAAACACAGCGCAAGGCAAAAACTTTTTGCAAAGCACTGTAATTTAAAGACAATAAACTTCCTTCAATCTTCGGCGTTTTGTATTTTTGTTTGGCAATGAAAGAATCCCTTGTGCAAACCTTTTCTGAAATCCCTTTAGCACAAACTGTTGTTGGTTTTTGTGCGTTAAAAAAAATCCAACACATTGTTATTTCACCCGGTTCAAGAAATGCCCCTTTAACTCAAGGATTCACTCAAAACAGTTTCTTTAAGACCTACAGTATAGTGGATGAACGCTCAGCTGCTTTTTTCGCCTTGGGTCTTGCACAACAATTGAAACAGCCTACTGCACTAGTATGTACCTCAGGCTCTGCTTTGTTGAATTATTATCCAGCAGTATCAGAAGCATTTTATAGCGACATTCCGTTGGTGGTAATTTCAGCAGATCGGATGCCCCATCGTATTGACGTTGGAGATGGTCAGACCATTCGCCAGCCAGAAGTTTTTGAGCCCCACCTTGTAGCTGCGGCTTACTTAAAACCGGATGTTATTCATGCAACTGAAGCACTACGTACAAATCCATCTCAGAAGCTAATAGCAGCTGATGCAACCCCTGCCATGTTGCTGGAAGAGCAAGAACGCATTCAGTTATCCAATGAAGAGCAGTTGAACTCTGTTCTCAATATGGTTTATACGCAATCGGGTCCTGTGCATTTGAATGTTCCTCTGGAAGAACCGCTATACGGTACAACAAGCTCAGAAATTGTATTTCAAAAAATTACAACTTCTAGCCCTCCTGATCCAATCAGTATTGGGAAACCAATGGTAGATTTATGGAATAATGCTACTAAAAAAATCATTTTAATTGGTGTGTTAGCACCGCATTCAATTTCGGAAGAAACTCTAAATGCATGGGCATCAGACCCCTCTGTTATTGTGATGACAGAAAAAACATCAAATATCAAACATCCCCGATTTATAGATGCAATTGATAGTTTAATTGCTCCGCTAGAGAATGGATTTGATGACTTATTGCAAAGCCTTCAACCAGATTTATTGGTTTCGCTCGGGGGGATGGTTGTTTCAAAAAAGATAAAAAACTTTTTGCGAAAGTTCCCTCCAAAACAGCATTGGCACATTCATCCAAAAAAAGCATACGATACCTACTACGTATTGTCGGATTACATCAAAACAGAACCACAGGTCTTCTTTGATGAACTTCTTTCAAAAGCACCAAGTTCACATCAAAGCACGTACAACAATCAAGTGTCTTCGATATACAACAGTAATCGATTGAAAGGATTATATTATTTGAAACAAATTCCGTTTTCAGATTTAAAAGTTTTTCAAACTATTTTTAAGTCCATCCCAGATCAACTTCAGTTGCAGCTAGCCAATAGTTCTACCATACGCTATGCCCAATTGTTCGACCTTCCAAAAACCGTTTCTGTATTTTGTAATCGGGGTACCAGTGGAATAGACGGCAGCAGCTCGACAGCAGTTGGAGCGGCTTTTGTATCTCACGTTCCTACCCTTTTAATCACAGGGGACTTGAGCTTTTTTTATGACAGTAATGCGTTTTGGAATGCTTATCTGAAAAAGAATTTTCGTATAATCATTATAAACAACCAAGGGGGCGGTATTTTTAGGATTTTACCGGGACAAAAAGATACACCAACCTATGACGAATACTATGAGACCGTACACAAGCGCAACGCAAAAGATTTGTGTAAATCCTTGGGTGTAGGATACAGTAGTGTATCTTCAGAATGGCGCTTAAAAAGAAAACTAAAATCCTTCTTTAATCCAAAGAACTACCCTCAAGTTTTAGAAATATTTACCCCCAGAAAAAGTAACGATCAAATATTATTGAATTACTTTAGAGCAATGCAATAAAATTCTATTTTTAATAAAAAATAAACTATTACCTATGAAAACAGTCGTTTGGGAACCCCTGAAAGAATATTCAGACATTTTATTTGAAATCCACAAAGGCATCGCCAAAATCACCATCAACCGCCCTGAGGTATACAACGCTTTCAGACCGGAAACAAACAATCAGATGCTTGAGGCTATGGATATCTGTAGAGAACGAACCGATATTGATGTAATCGTTTTTACAGGTATTGGTGACAAAGCATTTTGTAGTGGAGGTGACCAAAACGTAAAAGGTGTTGGAGGTTATGTTGGTGAAGACGGAGTTCCGCGTTTAAACGTTCTTGATTTGCATAAAAAAATAAGAGACATTCCTAAGCCTGTTATTGCAATGGTCAATGGATATGCAATAGGAGGTGGGCATGTACTTCACGTCGTTTGTGATTTGACAATTGCAAGTGATAATGCAATGTTTGGTCAAACGGGCCCTAAAGTTGGAAGCTTCGATGGAGGTTTCGGTTCTTCCTATTTGGCGCGTCATGTTGGTCAGAAAAAAGCGCGAGAGATTTGGTTTTTATGTCAACAGTATACTGCAAAAGAAGCTGAGGAAATGGGAATGGTGAACAAAGTAGTACCCTTAGAAGACTTAGAAGCAACTGTTGTCGAATGGTGTCAAATCATGCAGACCAGAAGCCCATTGGCCTTGAGAATGGTCAAGCGTTGTTTGAATGCAGAATTGGACGGACAACACGGACTTATGCAACTGGCCGGAGATGCTACCCTAATGTATTACCTTATGGATGAAGCACAGGAAGGTAAAAACGCCTTTTTGGAGGGCAGAGATCCAAACTTTAAACAATACCCTAAATTCCCATAACATACCTACTATCATGCCATTTATTGAAGGAGAAAAACTAGCAAAGCTCTACAAAGAAGTTGATGATGAACGAAATGCGTCTTCCTATTTCAGAGCGCTTTATCACAGTACAAAAAAAAAGATAACCTACGTCAAAGTATATGTTGTTGGATTTTACATACTTCTTTTCACAGTAATAGCGTTGGTTATTTTTTTACTTTCAAAGACTCAACCGATTGATCTAAGTCAAGATCGTCAGGCTACAGAAGTATCAGACGCTCCAATGAAGATTCAAGAGAACTACGATGTTCTTGATGTGAAGGGCTTAACGGAGAGTATTCGAGACTATTCTGTTCAAATAGCAGCTACTACTGATGAATCGTGGCTACTGTTTTCAGATAACTTTGTCAATTTTAGAGTGCATGAAGTTGGTGAGCTTAATGCATTTTCTATTGGATGTTTTGCTACCGAAGATGAGGCAAATGTTTTTCGTGATAAATTAATCGATATGGGAATTAAAGATGCATGGGTAGTAGCTTATGAAAACGATAAACGTATAATTTTACATCAATAAATGAATTCAAAACTAAAAATTTGGCTACAGGCTGCACGATTAAGAACCTTACCCTTATCTCTTTCTGGAATTATAGTTGGAAACGGTCTTGCATATGGAAATGATCGGTTTTCGCTCGTGATTTTAGTTTTGTCTTTAGCGACAACAATTGCGTTCCAGGTGCTTTCTAATTTTGCAAATGATTACGGCGATGGCGTCAAGGGGACAGATAACGAATCTAGAATAGGACCAGCACGTGTATTGCAACAAGGTTTGTTGACACGAGCACAGCTGAAAAAAGGAATTCAAATTTGTGCCGTTGTATCGTTGGTATTTGCTTTCGCATTAATTTATGTAGCCTTTGGAACTTCTGATTTGCAATATTCACTAATTTTTGTCTTGTTGGGAATTGCATCAGTTGTTGCGGCAATTAAGTATACCGTAGGTACAAATGCTTATGGATATAAAGCTCTGGGAGATTTATTTGTATTCCTCTTTTTTGGAGGAGTAAGTGTATTAGGTTCTTACTTTTTGCAAGTACACGAGTTTCAAATTGAACTCATACTTCCAGCAACTTCATTGGGCTTGTTGAGTGTTGGAGTTTTGAACCTAAACAATATGCGTGATTTGCATACAGATAAAGAAGTCAATAAAATTACCATGGCAGTTTTGCTTGGTGCGAGCCTCTCAAAAGCATATCACACCTTTTTACTAATCGGGGCTGTGCTAACTGCTGTTTTTTATGTTAAAATGGACATCCAACCGGCCTACCTTTTTATGATTGCCGTTTTACCCATGATGATTCATCTCAGACGGGTACTTGGCTATACAGATCCTCAAGAATTTGATCCAGAACTAAAGCGTTTGGCCTTGTGTACGTTCTTATTTGCTATCTTGTTTGCTATTGGTCAAAACCTCTAATATGAAGGCCACCTATTCACAACACGTATTAGACTTTAAACAAGCAAGTGGCACTTCGCGGGGAATATTGAAGCAAAAAGAAACCTGGTTTATAAAGCTTGAAACCCATGAAAAATGGGGGATTGGCGAATGTGGAATGCTTCGCGGTTTGAGTTGTGATGACCGACCAGATTATGAAGAAAAACTCCAATGGATTTGCGATCATATTGGCTTAGGCTTCGATGCTTTATATGCAGAGCTAAACGAATTCCCATCCATTCAAATGGGATTAGAAACTGCTTTTATATCCTTAGCTTCAGATGATCCTTTTTGTTTATTTCCATCAAAATTTACAAATTCTAAAGATACACTCCCAATCAATGGTTTGATTTGGATGGGCGATCATGCCTTTATGCTGAGTCAATTGGAGCAAAAATTAGCGTCAGGATTTAACTGCATCAAAATGAAAGTTGGTGCTATAGATTTTGACCAAGAACTTGCTCTTTTAAAGACCATACGACAGCGGTTTTCAAAAGATGAAATTGTTTTACGAGTAGATGCAAATGGCGCTTTTTCTGCTGAAGAAGCTCCTTCGAAATTAGCTGCCCTTGCAGCTTTTGACATTCATTCCATTGAGCAGCCGCTTATGCCGGAGCAATGGGAATCTATGGCTGCTTTGTGTAAAAACACACCCTTACCCATTGCTTTAGATGAGGAGCTGATAGGCGTTTTTGGCAGCAGTCAAAAGCAGGAGCTTTTGGACATAATAAAACCGCAGTATATAATTCTAAAACCGAGTTTCATTGGCGGCTTTCGTGGATCACAAGAATGGATTAAGCTAGCTAATGAGCGTCAAATCGGATGGTGGGTTACGAGTGCTTTGGAAAGTAATATTGGATTGAATGCGATAACACAATGGACCTATACACTAAATCCAAAGGGCCCTCAAGGTTTAGGGACAGGAAGTTTGTACACCAATAACATCGATTCACCCTTAGTGGTTGAAAAGGGCTATATTGGCTATGATGATACAAAAAAATGGAACACAATTCAATGAATACATTTTTAGAAAAAGAGTTAGATAAGCGCCTGCCATTTGCATGGTATTTACTGGGATCGATGATCGTTATTATTTTTAGTTTTATGGGGCAAGTACCCATGCTATTCTTCCTATCTGAAGAATCTACTAAGACAATGGACCCTAAAAACCCCATGAGTGTTTTTGCTCACTTAGATTCCAACCTCACCTTGTTTCTCATTCTTTTTTCTTTCTTTATTGCATTTTTAGGCTTTCTTTTTGTACTTCTAAAAGTTCATAAACAAAGTTTGGTGAGTGTAACAACTTCTCGTAAAACAATAGATTTCAATCGTTTTTTCTTTGCATTCAGCTTTTGGGCAATTGCTTCGATCCTATTTGTTGGAATTGACTACTATTATTTCCCACAAGATTATGTGGTTAGGTTTCAATTGAAACCCTTCTTAATTATGTTTGGAATATCGGTGGTGCTCATTCCGTTTCAATCTGGATTAGAAGAATATCTCTTTCGAGGATACTTGATGCAGGGTTTTGCTAAACTAACCAGAAACCGCTGGCTTCCGCTTATATTAACGTCTGTTATTTTTGGAATGCTGCATGTTTTTAATCCAGAAATTGATAAACTGGGCATGGGACTTTTGTTTTATTATATAGGAACAGGATTCTTTTTTGGTATCATGACCCTAATGGATGATGGGATTGAATTGGCGTTGGGCTTTCACATTGCCAACAATCTAATCACAGCATTACTTGTAACTGCCGACTGGACCGCTTTCCAAACCTATTCTATTTTAAATGATATTTCCGAGCCAACCCTTATACCTGAATTGGTATTATATTTATGCATCCTCTATCCAATAAGCTTATTCATTCTTTCTAAGAAATACGGATGGACAAATTGGAAGTACAAACTAACAGCAGGAATCGATGAATAAGAAGCCGAGTTATAGAAACGTACACAACCGGTTTAAACTGAATGGAAATAACTATTCTTTTAACGACCTTTTTGAAGTTGCCTACAGTTTTATAAAAGAAGGAGAACCGCACGAGAAAACAATCGGTGACTTTTTGATGGATTGGATAAATCCTAAAGAAGAAATTGTTTTAAAAACATCAGGTTCTACAGGTACTCCAAAACGAATGCGATATGCAAAACAAGCATTGGTAAATTCTGCTCTAGCGACCGGAGATCATTTTGGAGTGAAAATAGGAGATCGGGCACTGCATTGCCTTTCAGCTGATTTTATTGCGGGAAAAATGATGCTGGTTCGCGCTATGATTTTAGGCCTAGAATTGGACATTGTTCCACCCAATGGTAATGTGTTGGAAGGAAATACTACTGTTTATGACTTTGCTGCAATGGTTCCTATGCAGGCTGTACATGCGATGAATCAAATCAATCAAGTGAAAACATTATTGATCGGGGGAGCTGCTCCCTCGACAACACTTTTACATCAATTACAATCCAAAAAAACAAACAGTTTTTTTACCTATGGGATGACTGAAACCCTGACACACATCGCCTCGCGTTCTATAAAATCGAAGGATGCCGTATATACTGTATTGTCTGGTGTTCACATTACACAAGATGACCGACAATGCCTAATCATCAAAGTACCTTACCTGACTGATGCAGATGTCGTAACAAATGATGTAGTCACGCTTGTCTCTGATGTAAGTTTCAAGCTTTTAGGTCGGGTAGATCACGTTATAAATTCTGGGGGAATTAAGATTTTTCCAGAAACTGTAGAGCAGAAGATAGGTTCATTTATTCAGTCTCCTTTTTTCATCACAAGTATTGCAGATGAACAGTTAGGACAACAAGTTATTTTGGTTTTAGAGCAAAAAAAAGAAACACAAAACTTATTGAATCTTCTAAAAGAAAAGAAAATTCTAAGTCCTTATGAACTCCCAAAAAAAGTATTCTGTTTAGATGCTTTTGAATATACCCAAAACGGAAAACTTAAGCGAGAAGCTACAACTGCTAAACTTGTAGCACACCCATATTAAATGCTTCTATGATTGGAGCATGATTAGCAGCTTCAATCCCTCTGCTGATCCATTGTCGAGTCGTTAAAGGATCTATAATGGCGTCTGTCCATAGGCGAGAGGCAGCGTATACAGGAGCGGTTTGTTTGTCATACCCCTCTTTTATTTTTTTGTACAACCTTTTTTGTTCTGCTTCATCGATTGGCTCCCCTTTTTTCTTTCTAGAAGAAGCTTCGATTTGTGCCAGTACCTTTGCGGCTTGCGATCCTCCCATAACAGCCATTTCGGCACTGGGCCAGGCTACAATAAGTCTAGGGTCAAAGGCTTTTCCACACATGGCATAATTACCTGCACCATACGAATTCCCCATAATCACAGTAAATTTGGGTACAACTGAATTGGAAACAGCATTCACCATTTTGGCACCATCTTTAATGATCCCACCGTGTTCGGCCTTGCTTCCCACCATAAAACCAGTTACATCTTGTAAAAAAACAAGGGGTATCTTCTTTTGGTTACAATTCGCTATAAAACGCGTGGCCTTGTCTGCAGAATCCCCATAGATTACTCCACCCATTTGCATTTCTCCGTCAGCAGACTTCACCACTTTTCGTTGATTTGCAATTATACCGACAGACCAACCATCAATCCGAGCATAGGCTGTTATAATGGTTTTACCGTATCCTTTTTTATATTCTTGTAGCTCAGAGTTGTCTACTAAGCGTTCTAAAATAGGGTAGGTGTCATAGGGTTGGTTTCTGGATGCTGGGAATAATCCATAAATTTCCTTTTCATCTAATTTGGGAGCAACTGCTTCTATACGATTGAATCCGGCTGTATCTGGAGCTCCAACCTTGTCCATTAAAGCACGAATATGATCTAAGGCAGCTGGATCATCTTTTACTTTATAATCTGCAACACCACTAATTTCAGTATGGGTTGTTGCACCACCTAAGGATTCATTGTCTATTGTCTCACCAATGGCAGCTTTTACGAGGTAACTGCCAGCCAGAAAGATACTTCCGGTTTTATCTACAATTAATGATTCGTCGGACATTATTGGAAGGTAGGCACCACCTGCGACACAACTACCCATGACCGCAGCGATTTGTAGAATTCCTTTACTGCTCATCCGCGCATTGTTTCTGAAAATACGACCAAAATGTTCCTTATCTGGGAAAATCTCATCTTGTAAGGGTAAAAAGACCCCAGCACTATCTACTAAATATATTATTGGTAAACGATTTTCGAGTGCAATCTCTTGGGCTCTTAGATTTTTTTTTCCACTCATTGGAAACCAGGCTCCAGCCTTAACCGACGCATCATTAGCAACAATAACACAGAGGCGTTTGTGAATATAACCTAAAACGACTACTACTCCAGCAGCAGGGCATCCATTGTATTCTTTGTACATACCAGATGCAGCAAAGGCGCCAATTTCTAGCACTTCAGTATCCGAATCAATAAGGTATTCAACACGTTCACGTGCAGTCATTTTTCCTTTGTCTCGAAGCTTTTGCAACTGTTTTTTTCCACCGCCTAGGGTGATGGTAGCAAACTGTTGTCGTATAGAAGACCACAAGAGTTTGTTATGATCCTCATTTTTGTTGAAGCTTTGGTCCATGTGTGATATTTAAATTCAAAATTACAAAATATTCAAAGGTTCGAGACAGCGATTTATGGGAATTCTTTCTTGGGTTCTCTTCTTTAATTCTATTCAATTTAAAATAAATAAGCGATATTTGCTTGTACACGATAAATAAACAAACATGAGTTTAAATAAAAATAAAATCTTTGGTTATGCTGCCCTAGTGATTCTAATCCTAGGAACGGCATTAATTGCCTTAGGGTTAATTAAGTATCCTGAGTATGCTATTGGATTTTGTATTGCTGGAGTTGGATTTTACGCAATCGCGTGGGCATTTAATGCTTTAAAGGGGAGAATATAATCATGTCAGACGATAAAAAAATAATTTTTTCTATGTCGGGGGTTTCAAAAACCTACCCTTCTGGAAATAAGCCGGTGCTTAAGGATATATACTTAAGCTTTTTTTATGGCGCAAAAATAGGTATCCTTGGACTCAATGGTTCTGGTAAATCAACGCTTCTAAGAATAATAGCAGGTACTGAAAAGAATTATCAAGGGGAGGTTAACTTTTCATCCGGATACAAGGTTGGTTATCTTGAACAAGAGCCGCTTATGGATGAAGATAAAACAGTTCTTGAAGTAGTAAAAGAAGGAGTAGCCGAAACAGTAGCTATTTTGGATGAATACAATAAAATAAACGATCAGTTTGGCTTAGCTGAAGTCTATGAGAATGCTGATAAAATGCAAGAACTTATGGATCGTCAGGCGGTGCTTCAAGATGAGATTGATGCTGTAAATGCATGGGAACTCGATACGCAACTAGAAATCGCAATGGACGCACTGAGAACACCAGCTGGAGACCAAAAAGTAAGTGTACTGTCGGGTGGTGAACGCCGCCGAGTAGCTTTGTGTCGTTTGCTTTTACAAAAACCTGAAATCCTCTTACTGGATGAGCCAACCAATCACTTGGATGCAGAATCGGTACATTGGTTAGAACACCACTTGGCACAATACAAAGGAACGGTAATAGCAGTAACGCATGACCGGTACTTCTTAGATAATGTAGCCGGTTGGATTCTGGAGCTTGACCGTGGTGAAGGTATTCCATGGAAAGGGAATTACTCTTCTTGGTTAGACCAAAAGTCAACCCGTATGGCCCAGGAGCAAAAAACGGCATCAAAGCGTCAGAAGACATTGGAACGTGAATTGGAATGGGTACGTATGGCTCCTAAGGGACGACAGAGTAAACAAAAGGCACGTTTGTCGAATTATGATAAGCTGGTGAGTCAAGATCAAGGAAAGACACAGGAAAAGTTAGAAATTTTCATACCCAACGGTCCACGTCTTGGAACCAATGTGATTGAAGCAAAAGGAGTAAAGAAGGCATTTGACGATAAATTGCTATACGATGACCTTTCATTCAACTTACCACAAGCCGGAATTGTTGGTGTAATTGGTCCAAATGGGGCTGGTAAATCAACAGTTTTTAGAATGATCATGGGCGAAGAGACTCCAGATGGAGGAAATTTTTCTGTTGGTGAAACTGTAAAACTTGCCTATGTAGATCAATCGCATTCCAATATTGATTTAGAAAAATCGATATGGTCTAATTTTAGTGATGAACAAGAGCTCATTATGCTGGGCGGAAAACAAATCAATTCCAGAGCATTTTTAAGTCGTTTCAATTTTAGTGGAAGCGATCAGAATAAAAAAGTATCTACTCTTTCTGGGGGGGAACGTAACCGACTGCATTTGGCAATGACGCTCAAAGAAGAAGGGAATGTATTGCTTTTAGACGAGCCGACTAATGATTTGGACGTAAACACCTTACGTGCCCTTGAAGAAGGCTTGGAAAACTTCGCTGGTTGTGCAGTTGTTATTTCTCACGATCGGTGGTTTTTGGACCGTATTTGCACACACATACTTGCTTTTGAAGGCGATTCACAGGTATACTTCTATGAAGGCTCCTATTCCGATTATGAAGAAAATAAGAAAAAACGCTTAGGGAAAGACCTTATGCCCAAGCGAATCCAGTACCGTAAATTGACACGAGACTAAATAAAACACAACTATTTTGACCATTTTATAAAACCCTCAATTTGAGGGTTTTGTTTTTTATTTTATATTTGGGATAACTCAAATTGTATTATATCATGGAACACCCAATACACGCAATCAACTGGTTTGAAATCCCAGTACACGACTTTAAGCGCGCAAAAACATTTTATTCAACTCTTTATGCCTACGAAATGAAAGTAATGGAATTGGGACCCGAGAAAATGGGTATCCTACCTTCCGATCCAGAGCAAGGTGGCATTTCGGGCGCTATCGTTTCTGGAAAAGATTACAGACCTAATGCAGACGGAGTCAAAGTTTATCTCAATGGAGACCCCGACCTCAACATTATCCTCAATCGGGTTGAAGCTGCAGGAGGGAAGGTCGTTCAAAAGAAAACACAGATAACCCCAGAGATTCGCTATATGGCAGTTTTTGAAGATACGGAAGGCAAAATAATTTCTTTGCATTCGCATGCCTAGAAAACACCTACTTTCATCTTAGAATATTCGCCACCGCTTTTACCTTTAGAACTAATAATAACTTAACCTCATTCATATGAAAAATCTACTTTGCCTAATCGTAACCTTAATTATTTCTTTTCTTAGTCATGGACAAACAAGCCTATATGAAAACCCTCAATTTGATCAAATTGCAGCAGACCATAAAGTAATTGCAATTTTACCTTTTAGCACTTCAGTTAAGCTAAGACCAAAACAAATGAAAGAACTTTCGAAATCTGATATTGAAAAACTTGAAGAGTCTGAAGGATATTCAATCCAAAGATTCATGTATTCATGGTTTTTAAAACGAAAAGGAAGAGGAACATTAGCAATCAATATTCAGGACATATCCTTAACAAATTCAATTTTATCTAAACAATCCATTTCATCAATTAAGTACATATTCTCCTGTAGAATTAGCAAAGATTCTTGACGTAGATGCAATTATTATGGGAGATTTAAACACTAATAAACCCATGTCTGAAGTAGCCTCAGTTGCTTTAGGTCTGTTAATTAGTTTTTGGGGAACTACAAATACTACCATAGTTAATATGTTTATTTACAATGGCTCTGATGGACAGTTGTTAATTAATTATCATAAAAAAGTGCGAGGCACTCTTGGGAGCACTCCTGATGATTTAGTAAATATTATAATGAGAAAAGCGTCGAGAAGAATTGCTTACACCAAGAAACAACTATAAGTAAGCCGTTACTAGAGGTCTTATTTTTAAGTCAATTTACTGATTCAATGCTGCATCAATCAAATCGGCTACATCGATTCGAGCTCCTTTGCGAATAGTATCTGTAACCGTAAGCAGAAGTAGATCTTTACCAGGTGTTTTTAGAAATATTTTTTGACCCCAAGGCAATTCTACTCCGCTTTGAGAAAAAGGAGTCAATCTCGGGTTCATAATTCCGGGAATTAAAATAGGGAGGGTTTGTGCCGTGGTATTGACTAAATAGAATCCCACATTTCGATCTACAACTGTTTTCTTTTTCTTTCCTGGGTCTGTTTTAAAGAGGGTATATTCTACTTTGAGAGGGGCAATAAAACGATTTTCTAACTGTAAATAGTGCTTATCTGCAACTTGTATGGTTGCAAAAGAACCTTTGTTTAACCCAAAACCTTTACCAAGAGAATCTGTTTGATGTACACGAGCTGACACACCAAGGTCAAACTTAGACTTATTCCATAATTTTACCGTAAACCCCTTCATATAGGGATAGTCGATGCGTATGACCTGTTTTGGTGGAATTATTAAAGTTGATTTTGGGAGTGTTTTTTTTGTTTGTGCTTGTAATGACATACTACAAATTAGCAGCATAACAAATAGTAGTATGGGTTGTTTTTTAATGTTCATGATTTCTTTCCAATTCTAACTCCATTTTTATATTCGAACGATTGTAGGGCAGGTTCTTTTCTAATGGAATTGTTTTAAAGCCTACTTTTTGATAAATATAAATCGCATTTTCGAGTACAGTATTGGAATAGAGGATAAGTTTCGACCACTGCTGTTGTTTTGCAAAATCAAGCAAATACTGCATCAATTGTTGACCAAGCTTATGTCCTTGAAAAGCAGGATCCACAGCCATTTTACCTAATTCATATATTCCCGATGATTTATAAATGAATGCGGCTGTCCCCACTATTTGCTCATCAATACGAACGAAAAAAATAAAGCCACCGGGTTTTATAATACTTTCTTCACAGCGACCGAGTAATTCAGAGTCATAAGGTTCAACCACAAAATAATGCTCCAGCCAAGCTTCATTAAGCCGTTTAAAATCTTGAGCATAGCGCGATTCAAAGGGAATTATTTCCATAGGTCTAGTGATCGCCTGTCATATCTTCAGGTTTTACCCAAGCGTCAAATTCTTCAGAAGTCACATAGCCCAGCGATAGAGCAGATGCTTTTAGTGTTGTTCCTTCTTCATGGGCTTTATTTGCGATCTCAGCAGCTTTGTAATATCCAATTTTGGTATTTAAAGCCGTTACAAGCATTAGCGAATTGTTTACCAATTCATCAATTCTTTTGTGATTGGGTTCAATTCCATCAACACAATTTATTGTAAAACTTACACAGGCATCACCGATCAATTGAGCCGACTGTATGATGTTGGCAGCCATTACAGGTTTGAATACATTCAATTCATAATGTCCTTGAGTTCCCGCAACGCTTATGGTTACATCGTTCCCCATAACCTGTGCACAAACCATCGTGATTGCTTCGCATTGGGTTGGGTTTACTTTTCCGGGCATGATTGAGCTTCCCGGCTCGTTAGCTGGAATTATAATTTCTCCAATTCCAGAGCGTGGACCAGAAGACAGCATTCGAATGTCATTGGCTATTTTGTTTAGCGATACAGCGATTTGTTTAAGGGCTCCGTGGGTTTCAACGATTGCATCATGAGCTGCAAGTGCTTCAAACTTATTATGAGCCGTTATAAAGGGGAGTTCAGTAAACGCTGCAATGTACTTTGCTACGAGTTCAGAATAGCCCTTAGGTGTGTTTATTCCAGTTCCTACTGCCGTACCTCCAAGCGCTACTTCTGACAAATGCTTTAAAGTGAAATTTAAGGCAGCCAATCCATGATCCAATTGAGAAACATAGCCCGAAAATTCTTGACCTAAGGTAAGGGGAGTGGCATCCATCAAATGGGTACGCCCAATTTTAACTACAGATTTAAAAGCCTTTGCTTTTGCATCGAGTGCATTTCGGAGTTGGGTAATGCCCGGAATCGTATTATCAATAATTTTTTTATAGGCTGCAATGTGCATTCCCGTAGGGAACGTATCATTAGACGATTGTGATTTATTTACATCATCGTTAGGGGCTAGGGTTTTATCACCCGCGCCTAGTGTGTTTCCAGCAAGTACATGAGCACGATTGGCAATCACTTCATTGACGTTCATGTTGCTCTGTGTTCCCGATCCTGTTTGCCAAATCACCAATGGAAACTGATCGTCCAGTTTTCCTTCTAAAATTTCATCACATACTTGTGCGATTAAATCACGTTTATTTAGATCCAAAACACCCAACTCATGGTTGGTGTAGGCAGCTGATTTTTTTAAGTAAGCAAAACCTTGAACAATTTCAATCGGCATAGAAGCTGAAGGACCAATTTTGAAATTGGATCGTGAGCGTTCTGTTTGAGCGCCCCAATAAACGTCTGCGGGTACCTGTACATCTCCTAATGTGTCTTTTTCTATGCGGTATTTCATTATTTGTTTACTTTAAATTGTTCTCTGCAAAAATACTTAATTTTTATTTTAGAGCAAGCTGATGAGATCTCGGATTGAAAATATAAAAACACACTTTGAATTTATACTCTTAGGTTAAAAAAATAAAAAGATATCTGGGATTAGAATTATAAAAAACTTAATTTTGTTTAAATTTTACAACAATGTTCGAATTCGATCAATTTTTAGGTTTTCTATCTTTTTTAACTATCTTATCCATTGGGTTTTGGTTGATGATTTTTTTACTAACCTTCGTGATTCCTTACTGGCTAGTTGGCTCGTTTTTGGAGTGGTTAAAAGAGCGTAAAGAAGCCAAGAAGGCAGAGCTTCAAGAATAGATATAGTTTACTTACTATTTGTAGCCGTTCCTTCGGTTTCTATCATACTAAAAAACCTCACAATTTAGAATTGTGAGGTTTTTTTATGGACTAAATCCTTTTATTTAAAAGTCAAAACCTTCTCCACCGTCACCGCCTCCTCTGTTAGCTGCCGAGCGTCTGCGTTTACTGGCTTTACTTTCGTTTATTTTATAAGTAAAAGTCAAAACATAAGTTGGGATTCTCCACTGAAATTCGGTGTAGGTTGAAAAGTTTTCACTGGTAGTAGTGCTTTTTCTTCTTCTAGAATTCAAAAGATCACTAGCACGCAATGAAAGGGTTCCTTTTTTCTTTAAAATGGTTTTGTTGATTGCGCCCGAAAGTGAAAACACTCCTTTTGATGTCGTTTGTGCGTTGGCTCTTGGACCAAAGTAGAACGCCCGTAATTGGGTGTCGAAGCCGCCAGGAAGTTTTACACTTGCGTTGATTCTACTGAACCAACTTACGATTTCTGCGTCAAAACTTTTACCAGCATAATCTCCAATAGTTTGGGAGTTGAAAATATTGAAATTTCCACTCAGCCGAACTTTTCGCGAGGGCGTATAGGTAAGCGTAAACTCAGTTCCTACACGGTTGTTTTCGGATAGATTGACTGAAATAGAGCGCAAAGCTGGAACCAAAGACTCATTTCCATTTTCATCTACCACTTCAATTATTTCTCCGGTTTCTTCTGTAATACGTTCGATGTTTTGGGTCGACTTTTGGAAATATACAGATCCGTTGAATGTGAATTTCTCCCAACGTTTCAAGTAACCCAAATCAAACGTATTGGAGTAGGATGGATCTAGATCCGGATTTCCTTGTCTAAAGAAGGTAATACTCGAACGCGATGGGAAGGGATTTAAGGACCACGCTCTTGGACGTCTTATTCTTCTGCTGAATCCAAGGGTTACATTTTCTTTTTCATTCATCTCATAGGAAAGGTTGACCGTAGGGAACCAGTCAGCATAATTCTTCTCTACTTTATCATTGGTAGTTCGTTGGTCTATGATGATGTTCGAATGCTCCATTCGAAGGCCTAATAAATATGAAAACTTGTCAATTTTCTTTCCAAACTGAGTATAGGCAGCATTTACATTTTCTGTGTAAGCCAAGATGTTTGAAAGATCGGTGTTTCTTACAAATACATTATTCTCTTGAATGGATACATTATAATCGTTTACCTGTGTTTTGAAGTTTCCGCGGTATCCAACCTCAAACTGGGTGTTCTCATCAATTGGCCAAACATAATCCAATTGGTATAAAATTCTTTTTTGAGATTCTGCAGTGAAAACTTCTTCTGGAATTGCGCTTGTGATATCAGAATCTTCGTCTTCAGTACTGGTTTCGTATTGAAATTCAGCTACCAATTCATGTCCTTCATCATCGAATTTTTTAGTGTAATTGGCTGTAAATTGTCTAGTTTCATCCAATTCTACTTCATTTTCAAAACGCTCAGAATTGAACGTTCCAGTAGCGTTGATCGATTCGATATAGGTTGACACTAAACTGTTGTTGTCGCTTTTTCTATAAAAGCCAGTAACCGTTAGAGATGTTTTATCATCGAGAATATATTCTAAACCGAGATTGGTGAAAAAGCTTTTTCGACCGCGATCGTAGTTACGACGTTCATTAGAAAAATTACTAGGATCGGTTCCATTAAAATATTCACTATTAAAAAGCCCTCCTCCTTCAGATTCGGAATCTCCAACCGTAGTTGTAGTAAAGATGTTTACTTTTTCGCTTCTCCAGTTTAATGAAGCACTTCCTCTAAAGTTTTTTGGAATCCCACTGTTTAAAATAATTGATCCGTTGAAACCGTCTAATTCGTTTTTCTTTAAAATAATATTCAAGATACCAGCAGTTCCTGCTGCATCGTATCGTGCAGATGGGGAGGTAACAACCTCTACTTTTTCGATCGACTCAGCAGGAATTTGACGTAAGCCTTCTGGGCCCGATAAACCAACAAGACCCGATGGTTTTCCATTAATCAAAATACGGACGTTATCATTTCCACGTAAAGAAACAATACCTTCTACATCTACAGAAACCGAAGGCACGTTATCTAAAACATCTGAAACACTTCCCCCACGAACGGTAATGTCTTTCCCCACATTATAAATACGTTTGTCTAAACGAATTTCTACTGTAGTTCGTTCACCAACCAATTCAACACCTTCGAGGGCTGAAGCTTCAATTTCTAAATTGATTGTACCCAAGTCTTTATTGGAACGAATTACAACACCTTCTTGGGTTATGGTTTTAAAGGAAATATATTCTGTACTGATGTTATATTTCCCAGGGAATACTTCAAAAGAAAAAGTACCGTCTGCTTTGGTAATTCCCCCTTGTAACATCTCAGGACGCCGATCATTTCTCAAAGTAATGGTTGCGTACTCGAGGGGTTCTAGGGTTTCAACATCAACTACTTTTCCAGTAAGGAGCAGTTTTTTAAAATTTTGAGGACGTTGGGCGAAGGTTAGGTTGATTGTAAGGAAAAATAAACTCAGCAAGGCGAGTCTAGAGGGAAGAAAATATAGTTTCATTAAATTTTTATTTATTTGACTGTGTCAAGTAGATAAGGTTTAATGGGATTCTAAAAAATGAATCAATTGGTCGATGGGCCTACCGATCACAGCATTTGTACTACTGGATATGATTGGCCTTTCTATTAATTTCGGATGTTTGGTTAAGAGTGCAATAATTTCTGACTTTGAGAAGTTTTTCCCTCTGTACTGCTCTTTCCACAGGGCTTCATTTACCCGAACCAATTGCATTGGATCCAAATTTAGGAGTAGAATTAACTCTTCAATTTGTTTTTCGCTGAGTGGATTTTTTAAATATTCAACAATCTCAGGTTTTAATCCCTTTGACTCTAGAAGCTCCAATGCTTCTCTCGATTTTCTGCACCGTGTATTGTGGTAAATTGTAAGTTTCATCGATTATCTTTTTTATAGCGTTATGTAGGCAACTAGATCGTTAGCTAATTGTTCGGGGCTATGAAATTGAATGGAGTGAATTCCTAAGGCACGTGCAGCTTCTATATTGCGTAAATTATCATCAATAAATAGAGATTCTTCGGCTTTAAGATCAAAACGACTGAGGGTCAATTCATAGATTTCAGCAAACGGTTTTCTGGTTTTTTCTTCTCCAGAAACTAAGATTCCTTCAAACCATTGTAAAAACTCAAATTTTGCAATGGCTTTTGGAAAGGTTTCATGGCTCCAATTAGTGAGGGCAACTACCTTGTAGTTTGGATTGTCGGTGCATTGTTTTAAAATGTCTACAGTCCCTTGAATTTGATCTCCCAACATTTCATCCCATCGTCCGTAAAATATTCTGATTTCCTCTTCGTATTCTGGAAATAAAGCGATGCGTTCTTCTGTAGCCTTTGCCATAGGATAGCCAGCATCTTGGTTTTCGTTCCAGTCCTGAGTGCATACTTTATTGAAAAAATGTGCCATTTTATCCGGATCATTTTTAAAAACATGTTTGTATACTTTATCAGGATTCCAGTCAACAAGGACACCACCGAGGTCAAAAATTATATTCTTAATGTTTGCATTGCTTTCCATAGGGTTTTGATTTTTTATTTAGCATTCTATTATTCAGACTCATTTTGTCCCATCATCATTAAATAGGCTTTCAGAAAGGGGTCAATTGCACCATTGAGTACAGCATCCACATTGCCTGTTTCGAACTGTGTTCGTACATCTTTTGCTAGTTTATAGGGGTGTAAAACGTAATTTCGAATTTGTGATCCCCATTCAATTTTCTTTTTAGAGGCTTCAATTTCTTTACGGGCAGCGAGTTTCTTTTGTAATTCTAATTCATACAACTGTGACTTCAACAATTGCATTGCCTTGGTTTTATTGTCCAATTGCGAACGCGTTTCAGAATTTTCTATTACAATTCCAGAAGGTTCATGTCGCAAGCGAACTGCAGTTTCAACCTTATTTACATTTTGTCCTCCTGCACCACTCGAACGCATGGTTTCCCAAGAGATATGAGCTGGATTAATTTGAATTTCAATGCTTTCATCTACCAATGGATAAACGTAAACGGAGGCAAATGACGTATGGCGCTTTGCATTACTGTCAAAAGGGGAGATGCGCACCAAACGATGGACACCATTTTCACCTTTCAGCCAACCAAAGGCAAAATCGCCTTCAATTTCTAGAGTAACCGTTTTTATTCCAGCTACATCCCCGGCTTGGTGATTCAATTCTTTGATCTTGTATCCTTGCTTTTCTGCCCACATCAAATACATGCGCATCAGCATTTCGGCCCAATCACAGCTTTCTGTCCCTCCGGCACCAGCTGTTACTTGGATTACTGCACTCAGTGCGTCTCCTTCATCGGAAAGCATGTTGCGAAACTCAACATCTTCTAAGCGCGATATTATGGAATCGTACAGCGCCATAACTTCTTCCTCTGAAACATCATCCGATTTGTAAAAATCAAGCAATACCTCAAGGTCTTCGTTCTGCTGCTCTAAGGTTTCGTAATCGCTTACCCACTTTTTAAGCGTCCGAAGGGATTTCATATGGGCTTCGGCCTTTGTAGGGTTGTTCCAAAAATCAGGGTCAAGTGTTACCTCTTCTTGGTTGCGTATTTCTATTTGTTTTGCATCAACGTCAAAGATATCGTCTTAGTGCCCCAAGGCGGTCCAAAATACTTTTATGTTGATCTGTAGTTAGCATATTGTAGTTTTATGTAAAAGTATAATTAAACTTCAAATCTCCCTTTTATTAACATTATTTTTTTAGCTTAGATTCAAAACTATTTGCAATGAAATCTATATTCAATTACCTCACTGTTTTCTTAATTCTGTGCTCTTTAACAGCACATGCTCAGCGTTCTAAGAAAAAGAACCTTAACGTTCAAGAAACAAAGCTGAATATGCTTCAGTCAAAGGCTCTTGCTTTTCAAGGCTTTTTTGACTTTTATTACGAAGAAAATTCGGGTAAAGTTTTTTTAAAGGTCGATAAAGAAAGTCAAGTCGATTCAGAATTTTTATACATCAACAGCCTCAGTGCTGGAATTGGGAGTAACGATATTGGCTTGGATCGCGGACAGTTGGGGGATGAACGGGTTGTATACTTCAGCAAAGCTGGGGGCAAATTACTTCTGATTCAACCCAATTTGAAATACCGAGCAACTACAGATAATGTCTTAGAAAAACAATCGGTGAAAGAGGCATTTGCCGAATCGGTTTTATTTGGTTTCCCTATTGTAGAAAACACACCTAGACACTATCTAATTGAGATCACACCCTTTTTAATGCAAGATACTCATGGAGTTTCTCAACGTTTGAAACGCTCAAAACAGGGCAATTATAAACTGGATAAATCTCGCTCTGCAGTATCCCTTGATCGAACAAAAGCCTTTCCAAAGAACATTGAATTGGACGTGCTTTTAACGTTTGCTGGAGAAGCATCAGGGAGTTGGATACGTTCGGTAACACCTTCTTCTAATAGTGTAAGTGTAAAGCAACACCATTCTTTTGTTGCCTTACCGGAGATTCCTTTTACGCCAAGAAAATTCGACCCTAGAAGTGGGGCAATACCTTTTTCGTATTACGATTATTCAACCCCAGTCGAGACTTCTACTCGTAAAGTATATGCCATGCGTCATCGATTAGAAAAAACAGACCCCAATGCAGCACAAAGTAAAGCAAAGGAACCGATTGTTTATTATTTAGACAATGGAACCCCTGAGCCTGTCCGTTCAGCCTTACTAGAAGGTGGGAGTTGGTGGAACGAGGCTTTTGAAGCAGCTGGTTTTATAGATGCTTTTCAAATTAAAATACTTCCAGATGACGCAGACCCGTTGGATGTGCGTTATAATGTAATTCAATGGGTTCATCGGTCTACACGAGGGTGGAGCTATGGTGCAAGCGTGGTCGATCCTCGATCGGGTGAAATTCTTAAAGGGCATGTGAGTCTCGGTAGTTTACGCATTCGTCAAGACTTTATGATTGCTCAAGGGTTAACTAAAGATCCTTATGCCAATGGAAATACTGATGAAACCAAGATGTCTGAACTTGCCATTGCTCGTATCCGCCAACTTTCGGCTCACGAAATTGGGCATACCCTTGGTTTTGCTCACAATTTTGCTGCAAGCACTAACGAAAGAGCCTCGGTAATGGATTATCCCCATCCTAAACTTGAGGTAGTGGCTGGTGCAATTTCATATGAAAATGCATATGCTGTCGGTATGGGTGCCTGGGATAAAACCTCCGTTCGCTATTCTTATAGCGAGTTTCCAGAAGGAACAGATGAGACTAAGGAACTCAATAGCATTCTAGAAGAAAGTATTCTTAAGGGAAACCGTTTTATTTCGGATCAAGATGCTCGCCCCATCGGCGGTGCACATCCCTATGCCCATTTATGGGATAATGGGACAAGTGCAATTGAAGAATACAACCACCTGATCAAGGTACGTTCCCTTGCTTTACAAAACTTTTCTGAGGATCAGCTCAGAGTGGGAGAGCCCTATTCGGTTTTGAATGATCGTTTAGTACCCATGTATTTCTTGCACCGATATCAAGCGGAAGGCATTGTTAAACTGATCGGTGGTGTCGACTATTCTTATGGGGTTAAAGGACCTATTCCTTTTGAAATTGCTACCGTAGCTGCCGAAACTCAGAAAGAAGCATTGATAGCTATGATCAATTCATTATCATCCGAAGTTTTGGCTATTCCAAAGCCATTATTGAAGCAGTTGCCACCAACAGCCTTTGGCTATTCGGCAACACGTGAAAGTTTTAGATCACAAACTGGAAGAGTATTTGATGTACTTGGAGCTCCAGCGTCCCTTGGAAAAGGAATTCTTCAAATGATTTTGAATCCAGAACGGGTATCGCGTTTGATACAACAAAAGGCATTGGACGTCAATCAGCTATCATTTGATCAATTAGCAAATGAATTGACAAAATCAATTTTTAAAAAACAATATCGCGATTCCTATCATCAGGCAATTCAAACCCAGCTTAAGGAGAGCTATTTGAATGTACTTTTTGATCTTCATGCAAACAACAACACCACGGCCTCGGTTAAAGCCATTAGTTTTGGTGTTATAAAAAGAATTGAAAACGGTTTAAAGAAAAATACTTTAGAGCCACACCGAGCTTATTACATCAATAAAATCAAACGCTTTTTAGATGATCCTGAGGCCTATGAAGTTCAGGAGACCCCGGTGCTTCCTGATGGATCGCCGATAGGCACAGATGTATTTTGCAGCCAGTTTACGCTTTAATACTAGTAAAAATAAATTGAATACAAACTATATTTTCTACACGTGAAAGTAAATTTAATCAGTGATACCGTGACTCTCCCATCGCCGGGCATGCTTGATGCTATGCAAAATGCAAAGGTTGGTGATGATGTATTTAAAGAAGATCCAGCAGTAAATGCCCTTGAGGAAAAGGTCGCTCAGTTGTTTGGAAAGGAAGCAGCCTTGTTCTTTCCATCGGGAACCATGGCCAACCAAACGGCAATTAAAATTCACACCCAACCGGGCGAACAATTGATTTGTGACCACTATGCACACGTTTTTAATTATGAAGGCGGGGGCGTTAGTTTTAATAGCGGTGTTTCGTGCGCTTTAATCGTAGGAGAGCGTGGTCGTATTACTGCGGAGCAAGTTGCATCAAAGATCAATCCTCCCGATTTTTATCACTCGCCATTATCGACATTAGTGTGTTTAGAAAACACCACAAACAAAGGCGGAGGCGCCTTTTATGACCTCAATACAATTGACGCGATTCGTTCCGTTTGCGATGAGCATCATTTAGGATTGCATCTCGATGGGGCACGCCTATGGAATGCATTAGTCGCTTCTGGTCAAGATGCCCAAAGCTATGGAGCCTTATTCGATACCATCTCGGTGTGTTTCAGTAAAGGTCTTGGTGCACCCGTTGGCTCTGCATTAATTGGAAGTAAAGCCGCCATGGAGCAAGCACTTCGTGTACGAAAGATATTTGGTGGGGGAATGCGGCAAGCAGGGTTTTTAGCTGCAGCCGCCTCTTATGCAATTGACCACCAATGGGAATCCCTATCCGAAGATCACCGGAAAGCTAAAGAATTGAAAAGTGCTTTAGAACAACTGCCCTTTATTAAAAAAGTTGAGGCTGTTGACACCAATATTGTTATTTTTAACTTATTGGATACTACAAAAGAAGCAGCTTTTATGAATAAATTACAAGAACATAAAATACGATTCATTTCAATGGGTCAAGGCAAACTCCGAATGGTTACTCACCGAGATTATACCCAATCTCAACATCAATACATGCTCGATATCTTACAGAATTTAAACTTTTAACCCCATGCATTTTCCTACGAAATTTTTTAACAGAACCACATTCATCCTGATTTTTGGTGTTATTTTCGCCCAATCTTGTGATACCAATAAGAAAACGACACCCATGAAAGACCTAAAGCCACCAACAGCAGATCAGAAACCCCATCAACATAAAATCCATAACGACATTCGAATGGATGAATATTTTTGGCTGAAAGAGCGTGAAAATCCCGAAGTAATTGATTATTTGGAACGGGAAAATGATTTTTATGCTAAATCAACTGCGCATACAGTTGACTTTCAAAACGATCTTTTTGAGGAAATGAAAGCCAGAATCAAAGAAGATGACAGTTCGGTGCCTTATTTCTACAATGGATACTGGTATATCAGTCGCTATGAAATAGGAAAGGAATATCCTATTCACACGCGTAAAAAAGGTTCTATTGATGCAGATGAAGAAATTTTATTCGATTGTAATGAAATGGCAAAAGGGCATGAGTACTTCCGATTAGTTGGAATTAGCATCAGTCCTGATAATACCAAAGCTGCTTTTGCAGTGGATACTGTTTCGCGCAGACAGTATACGATGAAGGTAAAGGATTTGGTTTTGGGTAACTACCTTGATACCTCAATTGAAAACACAACAGGAGGAAGTGTATGGGCTAAGGATAACGAAACCTTGTTTTATACTCAAAAGAATCCCGTTACCCTGCGTTCGGAGGCAATTTACAGACACAATATCAATTCAACTTCAAATGAAACTACTTTAGTTTACGAAGAAAAAGACGATACCTTTTCCGTATATGTAATGGATTCGAAGTCTGAGGATTATATTTTTATTTCATCCTACAGTACACTTACAACTGAATTTCAATACATCAAAGCGGATGCACCATTAAGTGAGTTTAAACTCATTCAAAAAAGACAACGTGGATTAGAGTATAGTGTATCCCATTTCGAAGATTACTTTTATATTTTCACCAATGCCGATGATGCATTCAATTATAAAATAATGCGAACACCCGTTACCAAAACTGAGCGTTCCAATTGGGTAAATTACATCGATCACCGTTCTGATGTATTGTTGGAAGATTTGGAAATGTTTAAGGACTATATGGTGCTTACGGAGCGAGAAAATGGGCTTTCAAAAATCAGAATACAGTCTTGGGATGGGAAGAAAGACTTTTATCTTCCAATTGACGGAGAAACCTATACCCTATATACATCTACTAATGTTGATTTTAACACTACAAAACTCCGCTATTCATTCAATTCATTGACTACACCCTCATCTGCATTAGAGTATGATATGGCAACTGGTGAAGAGAAAGTATTGAAACAACAACAAGTTTTAGGAACATTTGACAAAAGCAACTATACATCTGTGCGTTTATGGGCTACGGCTGAAGATGGTGTGAAAATTCCCATTTCGATGGTGCATCACAAGGACACAGAATTGAATGCAGATACACCCATTTTATTGTATGCCTACGGGTCGTACGGATCGACTATCGATCCTAACTTTTCTACAACTCGTTTAAGTTTGTTGGACCGAGGTTTTGCATTCGCCATTGCACATGTTCGAGGGGGAGAATATATGGGACGAAATTGGTATGAAGACGGGAAATTATTCAAGAAGAAAAATACATTTTCAGATTTCATCAGTTGTTCAAAGTTTTTGATTGGAGCCTCCATGACATCGGCAGATCATTTGTATGCCTATGGTGGATCAGCTGGTGGATTGCTGATGGGTGTTATACTAAATGATGCGCCAGAATTGTATAAAGGAGTGATTTCTGCAGTACCCTTTGTAGATGTGGTAACAACCATGCTCGATGACAACATTCCGCTTACTACATCAGAATACGATGAATGGGGAAATCCGAGTGATAAAGACTATTATGATTACATCAAGTCTTATTCACCTTATGACAATGTAAAAGCACAAGCCTATCCCAATATTTTAGTTACTACAGGCTTACACGATTCTCAAGTTCAGTATTGGGAGCCTGCGAAATGGGTAGCCCGCTTACGCAAATTGAAAACAGACAGCAATCAACTGTATTTGGATACAAACATGAAAGCAGGTCATGGTGGTTCTTCTGGGCGTTTTGATGCGTTACAGGAAACAGCTAAAAAATATGCGTTTTTACTTGAGTTGGAAAAACAGATAAAGTGATATTTTTTCATTAAATTTAGATGTTTTTATTCAAACCCATTGTATGAAAAATAATATTCAAGCCTCCAAAAATATCCTCAACTTAATAGGTAATACTCCTCTGGTACAAATTGATAAAGTTGTACAAGGTTTCAAAGGTTCCTATTACGCCAAATGGGAGGCTGCCAATCCTGGTCATTCTAACAAAGATAGAATTGCACTCTTCATTATTGAAGAAGCAGAACGAACTGGTTTATTGCAAAAAGACAGCGTCATCATTGAAACTACTTCAGGTAATACCGGCTTCAGTCTAGCCATGGTTTCTCTAATCAAAGGATACGAATGTATTTTGGCAGTGAGTTCAAAATCATCAAAAGACAAGATCAATATGCTGCGCGCTATGGGCGCAAAGGTATATGTCTGTCCCGCTAATGTAAAAGCAGATGATCCTCGTTCATACTATCAAGTAGCCAAACGCATTCACGAAGAGACTGCAAAATCGGTCTACATCAATCAGTATTTTAATGATTTGAATATCCAAGCTCATTACCAAACTACTGGCCCAGAAATTTGGAAACAAACCAATGGAGCAATAACCCACTTAGTAGCTTGTAGTGGCACTGGTGGGACAATTTCTGGTTGTGGGCGTTTTTTAAAAGAACAAAATCCAAATATTAAAATAATTGGAGTAGATGCTTATGGTTCCGTTTTAAAGAAATACCATGAAACGAATGAGTTGGATGTAAATGAAATTTATCCCTACCGAATTGAGGGCTTAGGGAAAAATATGATTCCAACTGCTACAGATTTTGATGTCATTGACCATTTTGAAAAAGTTACCGATGAAGAAAGTGCCCATACTGCTAGAGAAATTTCTCTTAAAGAAGGTATCTTTGTTGGATATACCTCTGGTGCGGCAGTTCAGGCAATTAAACAGTTACATCAACAGTCTATGTTTGACAGTCACAGTAAGGTAGTAACCATATTCCCAGATCATGGTTCTCGATACATGAGTAAAATATACAATGATAAATGGATGCGTGATCAAGGATTCTTTGACAGCTATCATGTTCAAGATCCACAAAAAGTAGAATACATCCAGTAACTACCTCTATAAAAAAGCATAATGACAAACGATTTATTCGACAGAATATTAGATGATAAAGGTCCCCTTGGCAAGTGGGCAGCAGTAGCAGAAGGCTATTTTGTTTTCCCAAAATTGGAAGGACCAATTTCTAATAGAATGAAATTCCAAGGAAAAGAAGTGATTACGTGGAGTGTTAACGATTATCTGGGCTTAGCAAATCACCCTGAAGTTAGAGAAGCCGATACTAATGCCGCAAAACAATTCGGTTCTGCTCATCCAATGGGTGCCAGAATGATGTCGGGACATACCGACTTGCATGAGCAATTAGAAGAGGAACTCGCAGCCTTTGTCAATAAAGAAGCTGCTTACGTGCTTAATTTTGGATACCAAGGTATCTTATCAACCATTGATACTCTTGTCTCAAAAAACGACATCATTGTTTATGATGTTGATACCCATGCATGTATTATTGACGGAGTTCGCTTGCATCCAGGAAAACGCTATACCTATAAGCACAATGACATTGTTAGCTTAGAGAAGAATTTAGAGCGTGCTACCATCATGGCAGAAAAAACAGGAGGAGGGATTTTGGTGATCTCTGAGGGTGTTTTTGGAATGCGTGGTGAACAAGGTCGTTTAAAAGAAATTGCAGCCCTTAAATCGAAATATAAATTCCGTTTTTTAGTAGACGATGCCCATGGTTTTGGTACCCTCGGGTCTACTGGAGCAGGAGCAGGAGAGGAGCAGGGCATTCAAGATGCAATTGATGTGTATTTTGCAACCTTTGCAAAATCGATGGCATCAACTGGTGCATTCATTGCAGCTGACAAAGGTGTTATTGATTTTATGAAGTACAATATGCGTTCTCAAATGTTTGCAAAATCCCTACAATCGGTCTTAGTAGTTGGGGCTCTAAAGCGTTTGGACTTATTGCGAACACGACCCGAATTAAAAGCTAAGCTCTGGGAGAATGTCAATGCACTACAATCTGGACTGAAAGAGCGAGGTTTTGACATTGGAACTACGCAAAGCTGTGTAACGCCCGTATACCTCAAAGGGAGTATTCCAGAAGCCATGGTTTTAGTAAAAGACCTAAGAGAAAATCACAGTGTATTTTGTTCTATCGTTGTTTACCCCGTTATACCCAGAGGAATCATCCTACTCCGCTTAATTCCAACTGCAACCCATACGCTTGAAGATGTATCCCTAACCCTTGATGCCTTTACTGCCATACGGGAGCGTCTGGAGGCGGGTATTTACAAACGCATGTCGTCTGGGATTGTAGCATTATAGCTTAGTATTCAAAAACATTAAGTATAAAAAAACGCCTAAAGTAGTACTTTAGGCGTTTTTTAGTTTTTATAACTGTAAAGATTAGTCGTTCAACATGACCGGCATAACCAACATGGTAATCAATTCTCCTTCATCAGTTCCATCGATAGGAGTAATGATCCCAGCTCTGTTAGGCAAGGACATAGCTAAAGAAACTTCATCGACCGTAAGGTTATTTAGCATTTCAATGATGAATCTTGAATTGAATCCGATTTGTAAATCATCTCCTTGGTATTGACAATTTAAGCGTTCTTCAGCTTTGTTACTAAAGTCAAAGTCTTCAGCAGAAATATTCAATTCTGCGCCCGCAATTTTTAACCGAATTTGATGTGTTGTTTTATTTGAAAAAATACTAACACGGCGCAGCGAGTTTAAAAAAGGCTCTCGTGCGATGGTCATTACATTCGGATTTTCCTTGGGAATTACCGCTTCATAATTAGGATATTTTCCTTCAATCAAACGACAACTTAAGGTGGTGCTCCCAAATGTAAATTGTGCGTTGGTATCGTTATACTCAATAGTAATATCCTCTTCACTTCCCTGTAAAATTCCCTTAAGAATTTGTAGTGCTTTTTTTGGCATGATGAATTCGGCAGTACTATCGGCTTGAAGATCCGTTCGGGTGTACTTCACTAATTTATGTGCATCAGTTGCGACAAAGGTTAGTGCTTCCGTTGAAAACTGGAAAAACACACCACTCATTACGGGTCTTAAATCGTCGTTACCAGATGCAAATAAAGTCGCATTGATCGCAGTTGCTAAAATATCGGCCATCAGCACTGTTTTACTGGGATCTTTAATATGGACCGCTTTCGGAAATTCATCTCCTGGAACATAGGCCAAAGCATATTTCCCATTGTTTGCGCTAATTTCAACTGTATTATTTTCCAAAACCATGAAGGTGAGTGGTTGTTCTGGGAATGTTTTTAGTGTATCCAACAACAAACGTGCAGGTAGTGCTATGGTTCCGCTTGTATCGGACTCTACCGAAATACTAGATGACATACTGGTCTCTAGGTCAGAAGCCGTAAGTGTTAGACGATCTGTTTGAAGCTCAAACAAAAAGTTATCTAGTATGGGAAGGGTGTTTGAGTTATTGACAACTCCACCAAGGGTTTGCAGTTGTTTGAGTAGTTGATTACTCGATACAATGAATTTCATAAATGGGCTCTGTTTTATTCAAAGATATTTTAAATGCTTTTAAAAGCGAAAGAAACTTATCAACACTTATTGGCGATAACTTTTGAGTCGGTAACCATTAAAAATTAGTCCGAGAATAAGGAGGATTAATAAAGGTGCAAATAATCCAAAATAGCGCCAGTAGAGCAATTCTGATTCTGTTTTAGCAGTATCCAATAATGCGATTTTAATTTCTTTAGCACGGAGGCTAAGAAACCTATTGTCTTCAATAAGATAATGAATTGTATTTTTTAAGAACTGCTTATTACTATAAAAATTATTGGTCCACTTATCGTAGCCTAATTCTAACGGTTGCCCTTTATCGATTTGATTTTCAAGTAGGTTTCCATCCGAGAAAATAGCCATACGCGCCGGCTGAATTTCTTTGGACTTCCATTCAAAAGGCTGAATTCGATTGGTGTATAGCGAATTGAATCGCCCTTCAAGTAAAACACCTAGGGTTTGCTTGCTGTCTGTAAAAAGCGAGGGTTTGATCGGCTCTGTTGCGCTAGACAAGTTAATAAGAGAGGGGATTCCTTCGATTTTGGAAAGGGAGGAAGACTGAATCAACACTGTTTTTTTCACTTTATTCTTGAGCGTATCGATGGGGCTTGCAAATTGAAAATGTACCGAACCAACAGCCGAACCTATAGGGTGATCTTGATTAGGCGCTGCAAGCGGATTATAAGGCCATGGGTATGGTAAATATTGCGAAGCATTCTGTTGCCCTTGTGCCAGTACTATTGGAGCACTGTAGAGGTCTTTTACAAGTTCTTGTCGCAAACGAAACCCAAACTTAAAAAATAAATCATCTAATTCGAGTGCATTGCCATAACTAACCGTTGTTCCTGATAATGCATATAAGCTATCCTTTTGCACATGTACAGGATCAATTAAATACATGCTATTACCGCCTTGTTGTGTGTATTGATCAAGAATGAATTTATCTGTATTTGAAAATACCTTTTTGGGATTAGAAACCAGTAACAAATCAAAACGATTTAGGTTCTCTAATGTTTTCTCAGGAGTTTCTGGAAATGCTTTAAGGTCAAAAGCCGCTAAATTATAATAGGGCAGTAGATCTTGTAGGAAATTGGTAACTAAAATATCTTTTGAGGTTTCGTGGGAACTCAGTACGGCAATTTTCTTTTTTTCTTCTAAAAGGATTTTATAAACGCCATCCAGTATTGCGTATTCTAGTTGCTGTATGGATTGAAGTATACGTTGTTCGGGACTATCGCCTAAATTCTTTTGAAGCAAGGAGACACGAACGGTTCGATCACCATAATTCAATAACATCCAAGGGAAAACATAGGATTGCTCAACGGCCTGATTTTCTCGTTCTACAACAAGCTCAGGAAAAAGACCGTATTGATTCATTTCTTCTAGAAGTTGCTCGGCATCGTCGGAGCCTTTGAAGGGGTCAATAAATTCATAGTAAAAACGATCGTTTTGAGCGGTTATACTTTGTAATATTACCTCAGTTTCTGAACGCAAACGCTGGTATTCTTGTGGGAGTTTTCCATTTAAAAAAACATCAATTCGAATGGGCTGATCTATGGATTTTATAAATTCTTTACTGGGATTGGACAAAGAGTAGCGATGGTCACTGGTTAGATCCCAGCGCACAGTATAGAACGAAGCAAGGATTTGAACGAGCACTACAACCGTACAAACGAAAAGAATTCTATAGGTGGTAGATTGATTCATTATCGCTTTAATTTATGAAGTTGATTAACAGCGAAAAAAATAAAAAGAAAAAGTTGCCCTAGAAAATAAATTAAATCTTTACTATCAATAATCCCCTTACTCATTTGATTGTAATGGGAGCTAATTCCAACGGCATTTAAAAAGCTGTAAATCGTATTGTCAGAAAAGTAAAGTGAAGCTTCTCCCCAGCCATAAAAATGGAGAAAACAAAGCAAGACAGCGGCTAAAAATGCAACCACTTGATTTTTTGAGAAACAAGAGCAGCATAAGGTGATACTGGAAAACAAAGCGGCTAAGAAAAAGAGTCCTAGGAATGATCCCCAAAATGCGCCCCAATCAAAAACATCAGACTCAAGTTTCAATTCTAAAACAACATATATATATATAAAACTTGCTACAAGACTGCAGCCGATTAGAAATAACATCCCCAAAAATTTCCCTAAGATCAATTCCCAAATAGCAATGGGTTTGGTGAAAAGTAAAGCGATTGTTCCGGATTTAATTTCTTCTGAAAAAGCTTTCATCCCGATAGCTGGGATAAGAAATAAGAACAACCAAGGCATCAATTCGAAATATAAATTAAGGTCGGCAAAACCAGAGTCAATCAAATTGAAAGCATTTGTAAAAACCCAAAGGAGCAAACCGTTTATGATAAAAAACACAGCCAGTATACTGTAACCCAAGGGGGTTGTAAAAAAGGATCGTATTTCTCTCTTGGCGATGGCCAGCATATTAATTGAATTTAATCGTTACGGTATCTCTGAATTCAAGCCCAAAGAGGCTTTGCGCACTCCCAACAGTTTGAGGATTACTTTTGTATATGGAAAGCTCCAGGTGTCCAGCAGCATTGAATAACGCAATTTTCTTCCCATCTTGGTCACGGTTTTCCTTTGGTACATTGAAATTTATAGCCTCTGTATAGGAAGTATGAATGGAGTTGAATTTTATACTTTTTGCAAAAATTGTAAAGGCACGCCCTTTTCTATATTCATTAAATAATTTTTCAGTAATGTTGGTTACCACATTCCCAAAGTTATCAATATAAATAACACTCCCAAGAATTTGATCCTCTGCTGGATTGATAACGGGTCTTACTCCAGTAACTTCCTTAATCTCTGTTATGGATTTCCCAATAACATCTAAACTGCCTTTTCTTGAAATATGCCCAGCAACTTTTACAAAAACATCTAAAACTGGAAAAGAAGAGGTGATGTTGTTGTGGATATTAATTTCTACTAGCTTGTCTGGAACACGATCGTCTTTAATCAATGACAAAATACCGTTGTTTGCCCCGATAAAAAAATGTCCGTCGAACAACATGACTATATGCGAGTTCTCTGGGCTGAATTCAGAATCGACACCCACTATATGAATACTCCCTTTTGGAAATGCTTTGTATGCATTTGTCAAGATGTAAGCCGCTTCGGTATGATTAAAAGGGCTCACTTGGTGGGAGATATCAACAATATGAGCATCCTTGATTTCTTGATGTAATTCAGCCTTAATTGCCGCCACAAAGTAGTCCTTTAATCCAAAATCGGTAATCAGGCTTACTATTGACATAAAGAAACGATATATTTTAAAAGTTATTTAAACTAAAACAGTAATTTTGAAATACAAACTTACAAATCCTTAAAGAAAATAACCTTAAAACGCAGTGGCTTTTGAATGAGATAAAAATTGAGTTAGTTGAAGTAAATCCGAGAGAGTTCTTTGGTGATCAAAACACCAATGTTGAATTGTTGCGAACCTATTTTCCAAAGCTGAAAATAGTAGCACGTGGGAATACCATAAAAGCCTTCGGTGAAGAGGTAATTTTAGATGAATTTGAAAAGCGTATTGAAATGCTTGTTGCTCATTTCACAAAATTCAATAAACTCGATCAGGATACTCTAGAACGTATTCTAACCGCAGACTCTTCGAAGGCAATAGAAGCAATGGACGACAAGGAATCTTTTATTGTTCACGGAGTCGGAGGAAGAACCATCAAGGCCAAAACAATCAATCAGCAACGTTTGGTTCAACTCAGTAAAAAAAACGATATGCTCTTTGCAGTTGGCCCTGCTGGAACTGGAAAAACCTATACATCCGTTGCGCTAGCGGTTCAAGCCCTAAAAGAAAAACAAGTAAAACGGATCATTCTTACACGTCCTGCAGTAGAAGCAGGGGAGAACCTTGGTTTTTTGCCGGGGGATATGAAGGAAAAGCTCGATCCCTATATGCAGCCTTTATACGACGCACTACGCGATATGATTCCCGCAGAGCGTTTGGCTTCCTATTTAGAAAAAGGCACCATTCAGATAGCTCCATTAGCCTTTATGCGCGGTAGAACACTCGATCATGCCTTTGTTATTCTTGATGAGGCTCAAAATACAACCCATGCGCAGATGAAAATGTTTTTGACGAGAATGGGAACGCACGCCAAATTCATCATCACAGGCGACCCCGGGCAAATCGATTTACCCCGAAGAACAATTTCTGGACTCAAAGAAGCCTTACTTGTTTTAAAAGAAACAGACGGAATTGGCATGATTTATTTAGATGATAAGGATGTAATCCGTCACCGACTCGTTCGAAAAGTAATAGAAGCTTACAGAAATATTGAGCACCAAAATTAATACCAATACATGAATACACTATTAGCATCGTCTTTTTCCCTTCCGGGCCAGCAATCCAAATACATTGGGAAGGTTCGTGAAGTCATTAGTCTTGAAAACGATTTACTGGTTATGATTGCTACCGACAAGCTTTCGGCTTTTGATGTAGTAATGCCTAAGGGAATCCCTTATAAAGGACAAATTTTAAATCAAATTGCTACCCATATGATGGATGCAACCAAGGATATTGTTCCGAATTGGTTGGAGGCTACCCCAGATCCTTCGGTAGCGATAGGCAAGCGTTGTGAGCCGTTTAAAGTTGAAATGGTTATCCGAGGCTACCTTTCGGGTCATGCCGCACGGGAGTATAAATTAGGTAAAAGAATTCTTTGTGGCGTTGCTATGCCAGACGGAATGATTGAAAACGATCCCTTCCCTGCGCCCATCATTACTCCAGCTACAAAGGCAGAAGAAGGTCATGATGAGGATATTTCAAGAGAAGAGATTATACGCCAAGGAATTGTATCTGAAGCAGATTATATCGTATTAGAAAACTATACCCGAGCTTTATTCGAACGTGGAACTCAGTTAGCTGCTGATAAAGGATTAATTCTTGTCGACACTAAATATGAATTCGGTAAAACAGCTGATGGAACTATTGTGTTGATAGATGAAATCCATACACCCGATTCCTCCCGATATTTTTATCAAGAAGGTTATGCTGCACGTCAGGCAAAGGGGGAAACACAAAAACAACTCTCCAAAGAATTTGTTCGTCAGTGGCTTATTGCGCACGGATTTCAGGGCCTTGAAGGGCAACAAATTCCTGAAATGAGTAATGCGTACATCCAAGAGGTTTCGGAACGTTATATCGAATTATACGAACACATAACGGGTAAGAAATTTATAAAAGCTGATGTGGCTACGATTGAAAAGAGAATCGAAACGAATATTCTTTCATATTTAAAAAAAAGATAATGGATTCAATAAAAAACATATTGTTTTTTATTGAATCCATTATCCTACAACCACTTAATAGTTTTCAACTTTTTTTGTTAATTTTTTTTACTGCAATTAGCTCCAAATTTTTCGATGGAACTATTATATTAGCCGATATCTCCTATGGCAGAAAACTCGCAATATACCGAAGACAATATACGATCACTTGACTGGAAAGAGCATATTCGCATGCGCCCGGGTATGTATATTGGTAAGTTAGGTGATGGATCTTCTCCAGACGACGGGATTTATATCCTGCTTAAAGAAGTTCTCGATAACTGTATTGATGAATTTGTAATGGGCGCAGGGAAGACCATCGAAATCTTGATTAAAGACCAAGAAGTGAGTGTTCGTGATTACGGACGTGGAATTCCATTGGGCAAAGTAGTGGATGTAGTTTCTAAAATGAATACAGGGGGTAAATACGATTCCCGAGCCTTTAAAAAATCTGTTGGACTTAATGGAGTAGGGACAAAAGCAGTAAACGCTTTGTCGTCTGCTTTTAGAGTCGAGTCGAACCGGGATAACCTTTCAAAGTTTGCAACTTTCGAAGCTGGAAATTTAATTGAAGATGCCGCTCCCCTTGAAAGTTCCAAAAGAAAGGGAACCAAAGTAACTTTTACACCCGATACGACCATCTTTAAAAACTATCGTTACCGCAATGAATACATTGTGAAAATGATTAAATATTATGTCTACCTCAATCCTGGATTGACAATTGACTTTAATGGGGAAAAGTATTTTTCAGAAAACGGGTTAAAGGATTTATTGGAAGACATCATCAATGAATCGGATTTACTTTATCCCATCGTTCATCTACGCGGCAATGATATTGAAGTTGCCCTCACACACAGCAGAACACAGTATAGCGAGGAATACCATTCATTTGTGAATGGCCAAAACACTACCCAAGGTGGAACACACTTAGCGGCGTTTAGAGAAGCAGTAGTCAAGACGGTGCGGGAATTTTTTGGTAAAAATTACGATGCCTCTGATATTCGAAAATCCATAATTGCAGCTGTAAGCATCAAGGTTATGGAACCTATTTTTGAATCGCAAACCAAAACCAAATTGGGATCCACCGAAATGGGCGAAAAAATGCCTACAGTTCGGTCGTATATCCATGAGTTTTTAGGAACACAACTGGATAATTTTTTACATAAAAATCCAGATACTGCAGAGAAGATTCAACGTAAAATAATGCAGGCTGAAAAAGAGCGCAAAGAGTTATCGGGTATCCGAAAACTTGCGCGTGATCGTGCTAAAAAATCGAATTTACACAATAAAAAATTACGAGATTGTCGTGTGCATTTAGGTGATCTTAAGAAAGATAGAAGACTCGATTCCACGGTATTCATTACCGAAGGTGATTCTGCAAGTGGGTCGATTACCAAGTCAAGGGATGTGAATACACAAGCCGTTTTTAGTTTGCGAGGAAAGCCGTTGAATACTTTTGGTATGACGAAGAAAATTGTCTACGAGAATGAAGAATTTAACTTGCTACAAGCAGCACTCAACATTGAAGATAGTTTGGCAGATTTGCGGTATAATAATATCGTAATAGCTACCGATGCTGATGTCGACGGTATGCACATTCGCTTGCTGTTAATTACTTTTTTCTTGCAGTTCTTCCCAGAATTAATCAAAGAAGGGCATTTGTATATCCTACAGACTCCACTTTATCGTGTTCGAGATAAAAAGCAAACCTTTTATTGTTATTCAGAACAAGAACGTGTAGATGCCATTGAGACCTTGAGAGGAAAAGCTGAAATTACACGATTCAAAGGCTTGGGAGAAATTTCTCCAGATGAGTTTAAACACTTTATTGGAGACGATATTCGTTTAGACCCCATCATGTTAGACAAATCGACAACCATAGAAGAATTACTCCAGTTTTACATGGGGAAGAATACGCCGGATCGACAAGAATTTATCATTAATAATCTAAAAGTAGAATTAGATTTAGCAGAATCGGAAAGCTAGAAATGGAAGAAAAAGAATTCTACGAGGAGGATAGTGGTGCAGCAGCACAAGGAAAGGACACCCTAGTAAAGGTAACCGGTATGTACAAGGATTGGTTCCTTGATTATGCTTCTTATGTTATTTTAGAGCGTGCAGTCCCAGCAATTTCAGATGGTTTAAAACCTGTACAGCGTCGAATTCTTCATTCAATGAAGGATTTAGATGACGGTCGATACAATAAAGTTGCCAATATAGTTGGGCATACCATGCAGTATCACCCTCACGGTGATGCTAGTATAGCCGATGCCATGGTACAAATCGGTCAAAAAGATTTGATGATCGACATGCAAGGTAATTGGGGGAACATACTCACCGGCGACCGTGCAGCTGCCTCTCGATACATTGAAGCAAGATTGTCTAAATTTGCTTTGGAGGTTGTTTTTAGTCCCAAAGTAACTGATTGGCAACTCTCATATGACGGTCGTAAAAAAGAACCGGTAAACCTTCCCGTTAAATTCCCATTACTACTCGCACAAGGTGCCGAAGGTATTGCTGTAGGTTTATCAACCAAAATTTTACCGCATAACTTCAATGAATTAATTCAAGCAAGTATTGCTTATTTAAAAGGTAAAAAATTCACTTTAGTTCCTGATTTTCAGACGGGTGGTATTATTGATGTTCAAAATTATAACGACGGACTTCGCGGCGGTAAAGTTCGGGTTCGTGCTAAAATTAGTTCCCAAGACAAAAATACCCTGATTATTACAGAAATTCCTTTCAGTACAACTACCTCAAGTTTAATTGAGTCGATTCTGAAGGCAAATGAGAAAGGAAAAATACGAGTGCGTAAAATTGAAGACAATACGGCTGCCAATGTAGAAATTCTGATCCATTTACCTAACGGAATTTCGCCCGACAAAACCATAGATGCATTGTATGCATTTACAGCTTGTGAAAGCTCGATATCACCTCTAGGTTGTGTTATTATTGATCATAAGCCCCACTTTATTGGTGTGTCTGACATGCTTCGTATCTCAACAGACTCCTCTGTTCAGACCTTAAAAAAGGAGCTAGAAGTAAAGCTGGATGAGCTTCAGGATCAATGGCACTTTGCTTCCTTAGAGCGAATTTTTATTGAAAATAAAGTGTATCGAGCTATTGAAGAAGAAGAGACTTGGGAAGGTGTTTTGAACGCAATTGACGAAGGCTTAAAACCGTTTACTTCAATACTCAAGCGCGCTGTTGTTGAAGATGATTTGGTTCGTTTGACAGAAATTAAGATTAAGCGAATTTCGAAATTTGATATCGACAAGGCACAGCAACGTATTGATGCACTGGAAAATGAAATAAAAGAAATTCAGAATTACCTGGATAATCTCATAGAATACGCAATTAATTATTTTACCCAACTTAAAAAAACGTATGGTAAAGATAAAGACCGTATGTCGGAGATTCGAACCTTTGATGATGTAGATGCAGCCAAGGTTGTTGTTCGAAACCTCAAGCTTTATGTGAATAGAGAAGAAGGGTTTATCGGAACATCTTTAAAGAAAGACGAGTATGTTTGTGATTGTGCAGATATTGACGATGTAATTGTGTTTACTCGAAGCGGTATTATGCAAGTTGTAAAAGTTGATAGCAAAGTTTTTATCGAGAAAGACATCATCTATGCAGCCGTTTTTAAAAAGAAAGATCAACGTACGGTGTATAACCTGATATATCGAGACGGAAAAGGCGGTAATTCTTATATCAAACGCTTCGCTGTTACTGGTGTTACCCGTGATAAAGCCTATCCGCTTACTCAAGGGAAGCCGGGTTCTCAAATACTGTATTTCACGGCCAATCCCAATGGAGAAGCCGAGATTATTACGGTAATTTTAAGGAATACAGGTACTGCTAAAAAATTGAAATGGGAGATTGATTTTGCCGACCTTCAGATCAAGGGGAGAGGCGTTAAAGGCAATATTGTTTCCAAACATAATATTCTTCGTGTTGAACTTAAAGAAAAAGGTGTTTCTACTTTAAAACCAAGAAGTATTTGGTTTGACCCCATCGTTATGAAGTTGAACGTCGACGATCGTGGAGATCTTCTCGGAGCTTTCCGAGGTGACGACAAACTCTTGATTATAAACAGCAAAGGAGATGCAAAAACCGTTACTCCTGATTTGAGCTTACATTTCGATGCGCCACCAGCAATTATGGAGCGATGGGTTGAAAACCGCCCGGTGACGGCTGTATATTTCGATGCTGAAAAAGAACGTTGTTTCATCAAGCGCTTTTTGATTGAAAATGAAAACAAGGAGGACAACTTCCTGAAAGAAGATGCAAAATTACTATTTGTATCTACCGAATGGCGTCCAGTAATTGAATTGATTTTTACAAAGCCACGGGGAGGTGATCCACTTCCGAACAAACGTATTGTTGTGGAGGAATTCATTGGCATTAAAGGATTTAAAGCTCTAGGAAATCAACTTACCCAAGATAAGCTCAAAGAGGTTGTTTTAGCTGAATCGTTGCCTTATGAAGATGCTGAAGAAGAGCCTCTTGATGATGTAGAAGTTGTTGACCCAAATCAATTGAAAGATTCAAATGATGACGAATCACAAATCAAACTAGAACTTTAGTTATTCTTTCTACCTTTTAGCTTCATATTCAAAAATTCATTCCCAAGCGAAAAACTGATTGCAAAGTATAGATACCCCTTGGGGATTGTTCCAACTTCTTTATTGAAGATTACAGTTTCAGACAAGTAAGCCCCTTCTGTGATCAGCATAAATCCGATTAGGATTAAAAAAGAAAGTCCCAAAATTTGAAGCGAAGGATGCTTTTCAATAAAAGCTGAAACGGGTTTTACAAAAGCCATCATAATTCCTACTGATGCAACAATAGCAATAACCATGATGGTCATTGCATTGGGTACTCCATTGGTCATTCCCACTGCTGTTAAGATGGAATCAAAGGAGAAAACAATATTGAGTAAGGTAATTTGAATGATTGCCTTAGAAAGCGATAACTTAATGGGAGCTTCATTTTTTGGAGTAGTTTCTGCTTCCACTTTTTCGAAAATCTCATGTGTACTTTTATAAAGTAAAAAAAGGCCTCCTAGGATAAGAATGACAGCTTGACCATTAATATTGGTTTTCAACCAAGATGTATTTGTGGTTAGCCATGAACTTTGCATTTGTACAACGACACTAATTCCGAAAAGCAAAACAATCCGAAGTAACATAGAAAAAACAGACCGATATTCGTGGCCAATTTCTGATGCTGTACAGATAGTTTTTGGGTAATGATTGAAATAAAAATCAGGTTGTCAATTCCTAAAACAATTTCTAAAAAAGTGAGGGTTAATAGGGCACTAATAGCTTCTGAGGTTAGTAGGTGTTCAATAATTAGTCACTGATTTTAGTTACTGTCCCGCGCTGTTTGTTCTTGGTGTCTCCTACAACGGCATACTCAAAGTCATATTGGTTTTTACTTGTGGTAAGGATTTTTATAGCTAAGGGACGTTTATCCTGATTTGAGGTTGGGCGGAGTTTTGTTAATACGCATTCGCAGGAGTTGATCCAGCGGATTGATGCAGAATCAATTTTGCCTTCAAAGGTTTCGATCTCGTAGTTTGCGTTGCGGACGAAAGTTGATTGCATCATTTGATCTCCAACGATGGTTTTGAATTCGAAGGTTCCCTGATGAAACTGTTCGCAATTACGTTCGGTATTATAACAAGAGCAGCACAATAATAATATCCCAAAGGATAAAAAGATTTTCATATACTATTTTTGGATAAAAGTACTAAGATTTTCGCTGAATCACCTTAAAGCTGTCATCCTCATAAACGTAAATAATTTCTTTAATTGGAGCTGTATGCTCAGAATTTTTATTCAGCGTCATTTTAGGTTCAGTTATCTTTTCTTCTGGTTTAAGGTCAGTATTTTCGAATAGGGTAGTGGGAGCTTGTTCTTTAGGCTGTGGATTACCTAAAAGCAGCCAATCGTATTCCACTTCCTTAAAAGTAGCTTGAATTTTTGAGAGAAATTCTAAACTGGGTTTATTCCTGCCAGATAGAATATGAGAAATACCAGAACGCTGTACTCCAATTTTTTCTGCAAAACTTGCCGCATTTAGATCATGATCCTCAATCACTTTTTTTATCCGAGCTACTATAGCATCATAGTTTAACATTGTAACATATTGTAGTTGATGATGCAATATAGCAATAAAATCAATTCAATACAGCAGTAAATAAAAACTAATTATTTAAATAATCACTTCACATTTTGTCGTTAAACAACTGATAAATAATATATTAATTTAAATAATTGTAGATTGCGGCTCAAACAGTATCCAATTGTAAACTTTATCAGCACTTTTTGTATACAAAGTTAACTATTAAATGTATAACATTGTAAACTTGATTGTGTTTACATTTGTACACATGAAAAAAAGTAAGCTCGATCAAAGTCGACTGTTGTCACCTGCAACACTAAATAATTTCCTTAAGGAGAATGCATTATTTGATTCTTTAAGTGTCCTGGGTACCTCAGTTGAGCATAGACCTATATATTCCTATACTGTGGGTAAGGGGCCAAAAAAGATCCTAATGTGGTCTCAAATGCATGGAAACGAATCGACGACGACTAAGGCATTAGTAGAATTTTGGTTGTATTTAAAGACTCCTGAGGCAAAGCAAATGTTAGATGCCTGTACTTTTCTGATGATTCCTCAGCTAAACCCAGACGGTTCTGACGTTTATACACGAGTAAATGCGAATACAGTTGATTTAAATCGAGATGCGATTGATCTAAGTCAACCCGAAAGCCGAATACTTCGCGAGTTATATCAGCAATTTAAGCCCGATTATTGTTTCAATTTACACGGCCAAAGAACAATTTTTGCCGCTGGAAACAGTCAAACTCCTGCTACGATATCCTTTTTAGCACCCGCTGCTGATCAAGACAGAACAATCACACCCGCTAGAGAAAAGGCCATGAAGTTAATTGTCCTAGCCAATACCATGCTTCAGGAGCGTATTCCGGGAGCTGTTGGCCGGTACGATGACGGTTTTAACATCAACTGTGTTGGGGATTACTTTACGGCACAGAACACGCCTACGATCTTATTCGAGGCTGGACATTACCCATTGGATTACAAAAGGGTTAAAACAAAAAAATACATCTTCAATTCATTAGTAACAATGTCGCAGGCGATTGCTTCAGATTCTATAGAAAGGGTAGAGATGGCAGCTTATTTTGAAATTCCAGAAAATAAAAATCACCTCCGGGATATTGAGTTGTACAACTTAAAAAAAGCTCCAAACGGGAAGCCCGTTTTGGAAAACAACCTACTGATTCAGTTTAAAGAAGTGAAAAAAGGCAATGATATTGACTTTGTTCCAGAAATAGTCGCTGAAAGCGATGGATTGCATGGGATGCAACGAATTAATGCACAAGAACATGCGGCGTTAATGAATTTGTGTTTTGAAGCTGAAATTTCTAAAATAGAAAATTTAACAAAAAGGATTTCTTTGTTAAGTTTTCATCAATTAGTCTAAATCGTCGCAAATTCTGCAACGTTTTTTATATTTTTGCCATTAGAATTCAAAGAAAAATGATATGGCAAAGTTTAAACTAGATGAAGTAGATCACCAGATTTTAGATATTTTAATAGATAATACGCGGGTTCCTTTTACCGATATATCCAAAAAACTGTTAATTTCCGCAGGAACCGTACATGTTCGTGTTAAGAAAATGGAAGATGCTGGAATCATTAAAGGTTCGTCACTTAATTTAGACTACGAAAAACTTGGATATTCTTTCATTGCTTACGTTGGTGTTTTTCTTGAAAAAAATAGCACTACAAAGCAGTCTTTGATAGACTTAGAGAACATTCCTTTTGTTACAGTTGCTCACATTACTACTGGAAAATTCAATGTTTTCTGTAAAGTAAGAGCGCGGGACACCAAGCATGCCAAAGACATCATTTTTATGATCGATGACATTCAAGGGGTTTTGAGAACTGAAACTATGATTTCTCTCGAAGAGAGTATCAACGATAAAAAACGATTAATGCACAGTATTTTTAACGAGCTTTAAAAACAACATACTACTATCAACATGGCAAGAAAAACAAAATCGGAACGATTTAATGATTACGTTGTTTCTAAATTTGAAATTTACAATAGTTTATTCTTAAAATTACCCTTCGACTCCATACCTCAAACATCGCTTTTACTTCCATTATTTTCTGACTTTTGCACCAAAGGTTATGAGGCAGATCTGTCTCCAAAGCAAATCGTAGACAACTTCTTTGAGCGTTTTACTAAGGGAATGGAAGATCAAAACAAACATGATTTATTGTTTGGTTTTCTAAAATACATAGAGCGCCAAATTGTTTTATTTGATGCCATTGAAGATGCAGGTTTCTCTTATGTCAACAACATGCACGGTAGGGGAACTCTACGCTACATCAAAGAAGCGACAAAAACCAACAATAGTTTTTCGGAATTAAAAGAATACTTGAATCGTTTTAAGGTTCGTATCGTACTGACAGCTCATCCGACACAGTTCTACCCCGGTTCGGTTCTCGGAATTATAACCGATTTGTCTGAAGCGTTGAAAAATGACGACCTGGAACAAATAAAATTATTGCTTGCCCAATTGGGAAAAACTCGCTTTTTCAATAAAAAGAAGCCGACTCCCTTAGATGAAGCAGTAAGCTTGACTTGGTTTTTAGAAAATGTCTTTTATGAATCCGCTGCTGTCATCTACAATTATATTGAACAGCACGTTTTTGAAGGCGATCCAGTCGATAATTCAATATTTGATTTTGGTTTTTGGCCCGGAGGTGACCGCGATGGAAACCCCTTTGTTACCCCAGAAATTACAATTAAAACTGCAGAACGACTTCGATTTTCAATTCTAAGAAATTACTATAGGGATTTACGAAAACTTAAAAGAAAAATTACTTTTGATGTTGTTGATCAAAAAATAAGTGATTTAGAATCTAAAATTTATCACACCTTATTTGAGCCTGAGAAAGTAGAGCAAATTGATTCCCAATTTGTAATCAATGAGTTGATGGAAATTGAGCAGACTCTGAAGGATCGTCATCAAAGCTTGTATATAAATGAAATCATTGACTTACGCAATAAGGTCAAACTTTTTGGTTTCCACTTTGCTTCATTAGACATTCGTCAAGACTCGCGAATTCACAACCAAGTATTTGAAGCAATTGTTTCACACCCAAAAATACAGGAATACATCACCGGTTTACCTGAGAATTATTTAGAATTAGGTCTTGAAGAGCGTTTAGCAATACTGCCTCACCTAACGGGTAATGTTCCTGAATCCTTATTCGAGGACGACATTGTCAAGCACACAATTGGTTCCATTTATGCTATGAAAGCCATTCAGAAGAGTAATGGTGAAAAAGGTTGTCATCGTTATATAATCAGCAATTGTCAGAGTATTGAGAATATGCTGCAGTTGTATGCACTTCACCGAATTTGTGGTTGGGACAAACCAACAGTAGATTTAATTCCCCTCTTTGAAACCGTTGATGATTTGAGATCTTCTCAAGAAATCATGAACAGCTTATATTCCAATCCTGTCTATAGCGCACATTTGAAAAGTCGTAATATGAAACAAACCATAATGCTTGGTTTTTCTGACGGAACTAAAGATGGCGGATATTTCATGGCCAATTGGAGTATTTACAAAGCCAAAGAAGAGCTTTCGGATGTATCAAACGATTTCGGAGTAGCAGTTGCCTTTTTTGATGGAAGAGGAGGACCACCAGCACGAGGAGGCGGAAATACCCACCAGTTTTATGCTTCTATGGGCGATCGTATCCAAGCAGACGACATTCAATTAACCGTTCAAGGGCAAACCATCAGTTCTAACTTCGGAACAGTCGATTCAAGTCAATTTAATTTGGAGCAATTGCTTAGTTCAGGAATTTCAAATCAGGTTTTTAAGAATGATGATAATCATTTAGCAGACGAAGACCGTATGACCATGCAACAGCTAGCAGATACAAGCTACAAATCCTATTCTGATTTTAAATCGCACCCTAAGTTTGTTCCCTACTTAGAAAACATGAGTACACTTCAGTATTATTCGAAAACCAATATCGGAAGTCGTCCATCAAAGAGAGGAAATTCTAAGGAGCTTAATTTTTCTGACTTAAGAGCAATTCCTTTTGTAGGGAGTTGGAGTCAGTCTAAACAAAATGTTCCCGGCTTTTATGGTGTTGGAACCGCAATCTTGGCATTTGATGAACGTGGGGAATTTGACAAAGTAGACTCTTTGTACCAAAATTCTGCCTTTTTCAGAACTCTCATAGCAAACAGTATGATGAGTTTGACTAAATCGTTCTTCAAACTTACTGCCCACATAGGAGAAGACGAGGAGTTTGGTAGCTTTTGGAACATCATTCATGATGAGTACATACTGACCAAAGCCATGCTTCTAAAGCTTACTGGCTATTCGGAACTGATGGAAGATCAGCCCGCAGGGAAGCATTCTATTGAAATGAGGGAAGCAATTGTACAGCCCTTGTTGACCATACAGCAATATGCACTGAGTTCTATTCATGAATTGAAAAAAACAAATGAGCTGAATGATGATCAACTAGCGATTTATGAAAAGCTTGTAACCCGTTCCCTTTTTGGAAACATCAACGCGAGTAGAAATTCTTGTTAAAGACTTACTGTTTGTAGTAGTCGAACGAGGCCTGAAATAGAGCGACTGGAACTCCTATGTCTGTGACCGGTTTTCCAATTGCTTCTAGCAAAACAAACTTCACCTTTCCGTGACTGTTCTTTTTATCGTATTGTAAAAGCGAAAGAATGGCTTCAATTTCATTTGGAGTAAAATCTATTTTTGGGTAAATGGAGTTGAAAACTGTTTTGATTTCATCGCTTTCTTCTTGCCTTAGTCCTGTAAGCTTTGTCGAAAGATAGGCTTCTAAAATCATTCCAATCGCAATCGCCTCCCCGTGTAATAAGGTGGTCTTATCCTCTTGGGTTAAGCAATACGATTCTATGGCGTGTCCGAGGGTGTGACCAAAATTAAGAATCTTTCTGAGCCCATGTTCGTATGGATCTTCTAGAACTACCTTGTTCTTAATACCAACCGAATGATGAATTAATTCTTTAATGTCTTCAGATGATATTTTTTTAAAGTCTTTTAAATGGTTCCAATAGGCATTATCTTGAATCAATCCGTGTTTCAACATCTCGGCATATCCACTTCTATATTCCTCAGAAGGCAATGTATCTATGTATTGAGGGTCTACAAGAACCATTTTTGGGTTTACAATCACGCCAACCTGATTTTTTAAAGCGCCGAGATCAACTCCTGTTTTTCCACCTACTGACGCATCAACCATAGATAGTAGGGTAGTAGGGATGTTAATAAAGTCAATTCCACGTTTAAATGTTGAAGCAACAAATCCTCCCAAGTCGGTAACAACGCCTCCACCTAAATTTATGAGGATACTTTTGCGATCTGCACCAAGCTCAGAGAGTGCACTCCAAACTCCAGAACAGGTTTCAATATGCTTGTTTTCCTCTCCAGCATCAATAGAAATTATTTCAATGCTAGATTCGGTTGACAAATTGCTCAAAAATAGCGGAAGACAATGTTCTTCAGTATTGGAATCTGCAAGAACAAAAACGGAAGAATATTGACGTGAATTTAAAAATTCATTTAATATAATATACTGTTTTTCAGTAAATTCTACCTTGTATCCCTTTGCAGTAATGGATTTCATTGATTATATTTTTATTTATGAAAGGGCAGTTCAATTTTTGAGCTGCTTTTTTTTGTAAAAATTTATTTCTTCATCTTATTAATCTGAAACTCTTATTGATAAAATTGTTGCGGTCCTTGCACAATTTTCAACTTTCAAATCATATTCTCTTAGTTTCAGCTCTGTTTCAATCATGTATATTTTACAACTATCCTTTTCAATTTCGCTTAAGTCAAAATCTACATCACCATTTTTAATTAGTGCTTGAATGGTAAGGGAGTCTAAAATAAACGATTGAGAAACACCTGGAGCATAAACCCATTCTTTCTTAGAAAGATTGTTTAGGACTCTTGCATTAGGGCCGTAATTGCATTGGGTTCGTTTGCCATTTAAAAAAAATGCTAAAAAAATCAACCCAGCAGAAAACCCACCCAAATAATATCCTAACCTTTTGATAAAACTCATCTAATTTCTTTGTGCAAAAATAAGACTCTTTCTCTTAGCTAAATGCTATTTTACGAGTATTTTGATCGACATAGTCTAATTTAATGCGATGAACTTCCTTGGGAAGTAGGGAATGAATTCGCTCTGCCCATTCAATCAAACAGGTAGAGCCGGAGTCTAAATACTCTTCTGCTCCAAAATCATAGGCCTCTTCAGGGGATTCGAGACGGTAGCAATCAAAGTGGAAAATTGATTTCCCTTCCTTTGTTTTATATTCATTGACTAAGGAAAATGTAGGACTGCTGACAGGATCAATACTATCCAATTGCTTACAGAGTGCGTTTATCAAGGTCGTCTTTCCCATTCCCATAGAGCCATCAAACAATACTATTGGATGACAAATGCGTGTGCTGAGTTCCTCCGCTATTGCGTCAATATCTTTCAACTTGAATTCTCGAATCATGAGTAATTACTTTTTCGGCTGTAAAACTACAAAAGGAATTATACTTTCTTCCATAGAAATACCACCGTGTTGGTAGCTATTATTGAACAAGGTAGCGAAGTGATGATAATTTTTTGGGTAAACAAAGTAATTGTAATCCAATGCGAAGATGTAAGTACTATTTAAATTGATTTTTGGAAGTTGAATTTTCTCCGGCTGATCGATTTCAAATACTTTTTTAGCAGGGAAGGATAAGCTTCTTCCTGTTTTGTAGCGCAAGTTTACACTCGATTCTTTGTCTCCAACTACTTCAATGGGTTGAACTACATTTATTGTTCCATGATCCGTAGTGATAATCAGTTGAAAGTCCAGCTTTCTGGCTTCTGAAAGTATTTCAAACAAAGGCGAATTTTTAAACCAACTTGCTGTTAATGATCGATATGCCTTATTGTCCGATGCCAATTCTTTGATGATTTCCATTTCGGATTTTGCATGAGAAATCATATCTACAAAATTGTAAACTACAGCGGTTAACTTTTCATCTTTATGATTGTTTAGGGTTTTTGCGAGTAGTTTCCCATTTTTTAAATTGGTTATCTTGTGATAACTCATCTTACCTTCAATATTCAATCGTTTTAATTGGGCCTGTAAAAGCTCTTTTTCAAATAAATTTTTGCCACCTTCATCGGTATCGTTTTTCCACCACTGTGGATAAAGCTCTGAAATTTTTAGAGGGGTACAACCCGAGAATAAGGCATTGCGCGCATATTGAGTGGCAGTTGGCAGTATGCTGTAGTAGGCTTCTTCTTTTTCTTTTTGATAAAAATCAGTTAGGAGGGGTTCAATGGTCTTCCACTGATCCATTCGGAGGTTATCAATCACCAATAAGAGAGTAGGTTTATTTTCCTTTAATAGCGGTTTTACTTTATTCTTAAAAAGGGTGTGTGATAATTCGGGCGCAGCTTCAGGATCATTCATCCAGTGTTCATAGGATTTGGATATAAACTTCGAAAATAAAGAATTTGCTTCTTTTATTTGACTTTCGAAAATCTCCATCATTCCAGTATCTACAAGCGATTCTAGCTCCAATTCCCAGAAAATCATTTTCTGATAAAACGCCGCCCATTCATCTGCGGTACTCAGATCCATCAGTTCCATGCTGATTTTGCGAAATTCTTGCTGGTAGTTTCTCGTAGTTTTTTCTGCGATTAAACCCTTGTGCAATAGGTTCTTTTTCAGAGAGAGTAAAATTTGATTCGGATTAACTGGTTTTATTAAATAATCTGATATTTTGGAACCGATTGCATCTTCCATGATGTGTTCTTCCTCGTTCTTAGTAACCATGATTACAGGAAGTTCGGGTTGCTTACTCTTTATTTGAGACAAGGTCTCTAATCCACTGAGTCCAGGCATGTTCTCATCCAACAGTACGGCTTCAAAATGACTTTGCTGTACAAGGTCAATGGCATCTAAACCATTGTTACAAGGCGTGATTTGATAGCCTTTGTCGAGGAGAAAAAGGATGTGTGGTTTGAGGAGGTCAACTTCATCGTCGACCCATAAGATTTGGATTGCCTCTGGATTCATTATATTTGTTAAAAATTAGCAACTTGAAGATAAATCAAAAATTGACCTTATTAAACGATCCAATTTACGGATTTATTCATATCAATGCCCCCATAATTTTTAAATTATTAGAGCATAAGTTTTTTCAGCGTTTAAGGAGAATTACGCAAATGGGACTTTCTTCCTTGGTATATCCTGGCGCACGTCACAGCCGCTTTGAACATGCCATAGGCTGTGTTCATTTAATGCAAAAAACAATTTCCACCCTTAGAACCAAAGGGGTTCAAATCACAGAAGAAGAGGGAATTGGAATGCAAATTGCGATTTTACTTCACGACATTGGGCATGGACCTTTTTCACACGCCATGGAAAACAGTATTGTGGTAGGGGTGCACCACGAGTCATTGTCGTTAGAATTTATGTCAGTATTAAACAAGGAGTTTGATGGCGCATTAAGCCTGGCAATTTCAATTTTCAAAAATGAATACTCAAAGAAGTTTATGCATCAGTTGGTTTCAGGACAAATTGATTTGGATCGGATGGATTATCTTAAGCGAGACAGTTTTTACACCGCAGCTACAGAAGGCAACATCAACTCAGAGCGGATCATTACCATGTTCAGTGTAATTGATGATCAGTTGGTTATTGAAGAAAAAGGCATGCATTCTGTTGAAAAGTTCCTAATTGCTCGACGTCTGATGTACTGGCAAGTTTATTTGCACAAAACTAGTCTGGTCGCCGAGTTGCTCTTGGAGCGAATTTTAATTCATGCGCGTAAACTTTTTAAAGAAGGAGTAGAATTAAAAACATCAAACTCTTTAGCCTATTTTTTGAACCACGATGTAAAGGCAATCAATACCTCGGAACTTATAGATCGATTCGCATTACTTGACGATTACGATATTTTAGCAGCATTAAAAGAGTGGCAACACCATTCCGATTTTGTATTGCGTGATTTATCGAGTAGGATATTGAATCGAAACCTATTGAAAATTAGGATTCAGAATACGCCCTTTAAATTGGAACAGATTGAAGAAAAAAAATCCTTACTCTCTCCATGGAAACTATCAAATGAAGAATTAGATAATTATGTTTTTACGGGAGGGATATCCAATCAAGCCTATGTTCCTGATACCAAGACGATAAAGATCTTGACAAAGTCAGGGGAAGTCAGCTCGCTACAAGAGCATTCAGAATTATTTGTAGGAAATTCATTTTCAAACGTAGAATCAAAATTTTATCTCTGCTTTGCAAAGCCCAGTTTCTAAGCTAATTTTTATACTTTTGCAGCAATGAAATTTACCGCTAAACAAATTGCTGGTATTTTGAACGGATCTATCGAGGGTAATCCTGACATAGAAGTTCATCAACTCTCTAAGATTGAAGAGGGTACTGCGGGTTCTCTAACCTTTTTGGCTAACAAAAAATACACCCCTTTCCTGTACGAAACTGCAGCCTCTGTTGTTATCGTTAATCAGGACTTGGTTTTAGAAAATGAGGTAGAATCTACGCTCATTCGTGTTCCAGACGCTTACCAAGGGTTTTCTATGCTTTTAGAATACTACAACACCCTAGATTCTGAAGAAAAAGGAATAACCCAACCGGTATCTATTCACGAGAGTGTTTCAATCGATGACTCATGTTATGTCGGAGAGTTTACGGTTATCAAGAAAAATGTTCGTATTGGAACCCAGGTAAAGATACATCCTCAATGTTTTATCGGAGAAGGTGTGGTTATCGGCTCTGGAACAGTAATTCTCAATGGTGCACGAATACTGTCCCGAACTGAAATTGGTGAAAACTGTGTAATCCATTCCGGCTGTGTGATTGGGTCTGAAGGTTTTGGGTTTGCACCGCAAAAAGATGGTGTTTACAAGAAAGTGCCGCAAACGGGAATTGTTCGTATTAGGAATAACGTAGATATTGGTGCGAATACCACTATAGATCGTGCCACACTTGGTGCAACTGTTATAAATGATGGTGTGAAACTAGATAACCAAATTCAAATTGCACATAATGTTGAAATTGGAAAAAATACAGTTATTGCAGCACTTGTTGGTATTGCTGGTTCAACTAAAATCGGAGAATCTTGTGTTGTCGGTGGTCAGGTAGGATTTGCGGGCCATTTAAAAATAGGGGATCGTGTTCAGATACAAGGTCAAACAGGTGTTACCCGTAACTTTAACGATGACGCAATGCTTCAGGGTACTCCAGCATTTGATTTTAATAGTTACAGTAAGTCATACGTTCATTTTAAAAACCTACCCAAAATCATCAAACGCCTCGATCTAATTGAAAAAAAGAAAAATGGAGAATAAACCTACATTACAAACAACAATAGCTAAAGAAATCACTTTAGAGGGCGTCGGCCTGCATACTGGAAAAAATGTAATTTTAACATTCAAGCCTGCTGCTGCTAATACGGGATATATATTCAAAAGGACCGATCTCAAAGGTCAACCCACCATTGAGGCAGACGTTCAATATGTCACCAACACACAAAGAGGTACCAATTTGGTTAAAAACGATGTTAAAATTCAAACATCTGAGCACGTATTGTCTGCCTTGGTAGGACTTCAGATAGACAACTGTTTAATAGAGCTCAGTGCATCTGAACCTCCTATTATGGACGGATCGTCTAAGTTTTTTGTAGAAGCTTTACAACAAGCTGAAACCGTAGAATTAGCAGAAGAGCGCAATGAGTATATTGTAAAAGAAATAATACATTACAGAGACGAAGAATCTGGAAGTGAAATGACCTTGATCCCTTGGGATAATTACCAAGTGACTACCATGGTCGACTTTGGCACTAAAGTATTAGGCACTCAAAACGCTTCCTTAGAACATCTAGACGAGTATGTAGAGCAAATTTCTTCTTCAAGAACCTTTAGTTTTCTTCACGAATTGGAAATGTTACTTGAGAATGGTTTAATACAAGGAGGTGATCTAAACAACGCCATTGTTTATGTAGATAAACCCTTATCAGACGCAACAATGGAACGTTTAAAGGAAGCGTTTAATAAAACACATATATCGGTTCAACCCAATGGAATCTTAGATAATCTATCGTTGCACCACCCCAATGAAGCTGCCCGTCACAAGTTATTGGACATAATCGGTGACCTCGCTTTGGTAGGAAGACGTATTCGTGGAAAAGTAATTGCCCGTAAACCCGGTCACAAAGTAAATGTTGAGTTTGCTCGTAAGCTTTCGAAGATCATTAAATTAGAAAAGCGTCTGAATGCCCCCCCTAATATTGACATCAACCAACCGCCATTGATGAATGTCAATGACATCATGAAAATATTGCCACATAGACCGCCATTTTTATTAGTGGATAAGATTTTTGAATTATCAAAAACACATGTAATAGGCTTGAAAAATGTGACTATGAATGAGCCTTTCTTCGTGGGTCATTTTCCAGGCGCTCCAGTAATGCCAGGAGTATTGCAAGTAGAAGCAATGGCTCAAGTCGGAGGAGTATTGGTTTTGAATACTGTTCCTGACCCCGAAAACTATTTGACATTATTTATGAAAATAGATAATGTGAAATTTAAAAACCCTGTTTATCCCGGAGACACCTTGATTTTTAAACTGGAACTAATAACTCCAATCAGAAGAGGGATTTGTCATATGAAAGGTTATACCTTTGCCAATGGAAAAATAACTACAGAAGGAGAATTAATGGCACAAATTGTAAGAAAAGATAGTATATGAATCAACCCTTAGCTTATGTACACCCCGGAGCGAAAATCGCAAACAATGTTGTAATTGAACCTTTTGTTACCATCAGTAATAACGTCATCATTGGAGAAGGAACCTGGATTGGTTCGAACGTCACCATAATGGAAGGCGCTCGAATCGGCAAAAACTGTAACATTTATTCAGGTGCTGTAATATCTGCTCCGCCACAAGATTTAAAATATGCAGGGGAAGAAACCCTAACCATTATTGGAGATAATACAACCATTAGGGAGTGTGTAACCATCAACCGTGGAACAACTGATCGTCAACAAACTTCCATAGGGTCGAATTGCTTGATCATGGCCTATTCGCATATTGCGCACGACTGCAGAGTAGGAAACTATTGTATTTTTTCAAACAACAGTACACTTGCTGGACATATCAATATTGGTAACTATGTTATTTTGGCTGGTATGACTGCGATCCATCAATTTTGTTCTGTAGGAGATCACGCCTTTATCTCAGGGGGTTCTTTGGTTCGTAAGGATGTACCTCCATTTGTAAAAGCTGCACGTGAGCCATTATCCTATGTAGGAATCAATTCTGTTGGCTTAAGACGTCGCGGTTTTTCGGCAGAAAAAATCAGACAGATTCAAGACATTTACCGCATACTCTACCAAAAAAACTATAATACAACACAGGCTGCTGAAATTCTAGAAGCAGAAATGGGTGTTACACCGGAGCGTGATGAAATTTTGCAATTCATAAAAGACTCGCAACGTGGAATCATGAAAGGGTATTTTCAAAAAAATTAAATAGACAAATTATGGCATCAACTTCTGATATTAGAAAAGGACTGTGCATTAGACACAGCAACGACATATATAAAATAATAGAGTTTCTTCACGTAAAACCTGGGAAAGGGCCGGCATTTGTCAGAACTAAACTCAAAAGCGTTACTTCGGGTAAGGTATTAGATAACACCTTTTCTGCGGGACATAAGATAGAAGACATCCGAGTGGAAACAAATAAGTATCAGTTTTTATACAACGATGGGGATACCTACAACTTTATGAACTCAGATGATTACAATCAGATAACGATTGAAAAAAATATTTTGGATGCATCCGAACTGTTGAAAGAAGGGGAAATCGTTTCTATTTCAATCAATACAGAAGATGAAATGCCCTTATCGGTTGATATGCCGGTTAGTGTAATCTTAGAGGTTACACACACTGAACCAGGGGTGAAAGGAAATACGGCTACCAATGCCACCAAGCCCGCCACAGTGGAAACTGGTGCGCGCATCAATGTTCCCTTATTCATCAACGAAGGTGACAAAATAAAGGTAGAAACTGATAAAGGTACCTACCAAGAACGCGTTAAAGAGTAAATTCATAAAACGGAACATCAGTTGCGTTAAATCATTAATAAATAATATAATACAGAATGAGTGTTTTAGTTAACAAAGATTCCAAAATAATAGTTCAAGGTTTTACTGGAAGTGAAGGAACGTTCCACGCAACTCAAATGATTGAGTATGGAACTAATGTGGTTGGAGGAGTAACTCCAGGTAAAGGTGGACAAACACATTTGGAACGTCCCGTTTTTAATACAGTTGCCGAAGCTGTTGCAAAAGCAGATGCAAACACTACCATTATTTTTGTTCCACCAGCTTTTGCTGCTGATGCAATTATGGAGGCTGCCGATGCTGGGATTAAAGTGATCATTACCATTACAGAAGGAATTCCTGTTGCCGATATGGTCAAAGCTTCGAACTATATTGCCAGAAAAGATTGCCGTTTAATTGGGCCTAACTGCCCAGGTGTTATTACTCCAGGAGAAGCAAAGGTTGGGATTATGCCCGGTTTTGTTTTCAAAAAAGGGAATATTGGAATCATTTCTAAATCAGGAACGTTGACTTACGAAGCAGCAGATCAGGTTGTTCGCGAAGGATTTGGGATTTCTACAGCAATTGGAATTGGTGGAGATCCAATCATTGGAACGACGACCAAAGACGCTGTTGAGTTGTTTATGAATGATCTGGAAACTGAAGCCATCGTAATGATCGGTGAAATTGGAGGTCAATTAGAAGCCGAAGCCGCTCAATACGTCAAAGCCACTGGAAACAAAAAACCCGTTATTGGTTTTATCGCTGGTGAAACTGCTCCTGCAGGAAGAACCATGGGCCATGCTGGTGCAATTGTTGGTGGTGCCGATGATACAGCAGAAGCTAAAAAACGCATTATGGCTGAGTGTGGAATTCATGTAGTGAATTCGCCTGCTGCCATTGGAAAAAAAGTAGCGGAAGTATTGAATTAATAACCAATATATATGAAACTTTTAGAAGGAAAAACAGCTATTATTACTGGAGCTAGTAGAGGTATCGGTAGAGGCATTGCTCATGTATTTGCTCAGCACGGTTGTAATGTAGCTTTTACCTACAGTAGTTCCGTCGAAGCAGCTAACACTTTAGAAGCGGAATTAAAAGAATTTGGTATAACTGCCAAGGGCTATCAAAGTAATGCAGCGAGTTATGATCAAGCTCACCAACTGGTCGAAGATGTTTTAAAAGACTTTGACGGTTTGGATATCCTGATCAACAATGCTGGGATTACCAAAGACAATTTATTGATGCGAATGGCAGAGGAGGACTTTGATCAAGTCATTGAAGTAAACCTGAAGTCTGTCTTTAATATGACCAAAGCTGTACAGCGTACTTTTTTAAAGCAACGCGAAGGATCTCTAATTCATATGAGCTCTGTTGTGGGAGTCAAAGGAAATGCTGGGCAAGCTAATTATGCAGCCTCAAAAGCCGGTATTATTGGTTTTTCAAAATCCATCGCCCTAGAACTAGGATCGCGTAACATTCGATCGAATGTAATTGCCCCTGGTTTTATTGAAACTGAAATGACCGCTAAACTTCCTGAGGACGTTGTCCAAGGGTGGAGAAGTGGTATCCCTTTGAAAAGAGGAGGATCACCAGAAGACATCGCTAATGCATGTGTTTTCTTAGGATCCGATCTATCCAACTACATCACCGGACAGGTGTTGAATGTAGATGGAGGAATGTTAACTTAATTTTAAAATTGTTATTATGCAAAAATTACCCAAAATTGGCCTGCCCGTAATCGCAGGTATTTTTATTGTATTTATTTTTATCTCAAAATCTTCTATCAACATTGGATATGGAGAAGCTGGAGTGCTCTTTAGAACTTTTGGAGGGGGTGTTGTTATTGACGAGCCAGTGATTGGCGAAGGATTTCACATCATTGCACCTTGGAATAAAGTTTATGTTTACAACGTTAAACAACAAGAAGTTTTTGAAAGTAAAATGCAGGTTCTTTCTTCCAATGGTCTGGAGATTTCGTTAGATATTTCGGTGCTGTATCAGCCCCTTATATCGGAGCTTGGTTTGTTACACAAAACCAAAGGTGAAAACTATTTGAACATCATCATCATTCCTCAAATTCGTGCAGTAGCTCGTTCTATTGTTGGACGTTATACACCTGAGCAATTGTATTCAACAAAAAGAGATGCAATTCAGCAAGAGATTTTTGAAGAAACTAAAAAGGTTGTTGAAAATCAGCATGTACAGCTCAACGCGGTCTTGGTACGTGATGTTACCCTGCCGATCGCAATTCGTGAAGCAATTGAACGTAAGTTGAATCAAGAGCAAGAAGCTTTGGAATACGTCTTTAGAATTGAAAAATCTAAGCAAGAAGCCGAACGTCAACGTATTGATGCAGAAGGAAAAGCAACTGCCAACCGTATATTGAGTGCTTCGCTTACGGACAAAATTCTACAAGAAAAAGGAATTGAAGCGACGCTTAAGTTGTCCGAATCTCCCAATGCAAAAGTAATTGTTATTGGAAGTGGTGACGGTGGTTTACCCATTATTCTTGGAAATCAATAGATTAAAGTAAACGTATTGGCAATCGGGAATAGTCAATTGTCAACTTATATTATAAAAGCCGAACCCATACGAATGGGTTCGGCTTTTTTTTTAGAACATTCATAATTTTACCTGAATATAATTTGATTTATTTATCCAAAGGGCTGTTCTTTTGAGAATAATAAATTACAGTATCTAAAATAATCAGATAGGTCTAGTTTTAAAATAATTTCAATACATTTGTATGCTAATGAAAATTATTACGACACATAACCACCATCATTTTACGAACTCAAACGAGCTCTAAGGTTGATGTATATATACAACACTCAGAACCCGTTTGATTTTTCAAACGGGTTTTTTTATTTATAACAATTATGATACGCATAGCAATTCAAAAATCAGGACGCCTAAACATTGATTCCATGGCTTTACTCAAAAGTTGTGGTATTTCCATCGACAATGGGAAAGATCAACTCAAGGCTGCCGCTCGAAACTTTCCAATGGAGGTATTCTTCCTTCGCAACGGCGATATTCCGCAGTATTTACGCGATGGGGTAGTAGACCTAGCCATTGTGGGGAGTAATCTTTTGGTAGAAAAAGGAAAGGAACTGGAAATTATTGAGCCCTTAGGCTTTTCAAAATGTAGAGTATCTATTGCAATCCCTAAAGGAATTCCGTTTGCTGGTGTTTCCGATTTGGCGAATAAAAAGATCGCGACTTCCTATCCAAACACGGTAAATCAATTTTTAGATAAAAAAGGCATTCAAGCCGATATACACGTCATTAGTGGCTCTGTAGAAATTGCTCCCAACATCGGCTTAGCTGATGCCATTTGTGATATTGTTTCCAGTGGTAGTACCTTATTTAAGAATAATCTGAACGAGGTTATTGAGATTTTAAAATCTGAGGCTGTATTGGTACAAGCTCCCAATGTAACCTCTGAACAGCAACTTTTAATAGATAAACTGCGTTTTAGAGTTCAAGCGGTCCTTCGTGCCAAGCAATCGCGCTACATCTTACTCAATGTACCAAACGAGCAAATAGATGCCGTATCGGCTATCTTACCGGTTCTAAAAAGTCCTACCGTTTTGCCATTGGCTCAAGAAGGCTGGAGTTCCATTCATTCGGTAATCAATTCGGGGGATTTTTGGGAAGTAATCGATCAGCTCAAAGCTGCGGGTGCTGAAGATATTCTGGTTTGTCCAATTGAAAAAATGGTACGCTAATGCAAGAGTTTATTAATCCTGCTCCGGCTGATTGGGAGGCTATATTGAAACGCCCTACGGCGAGCTTCAAAGATTTAGAATCTTTGGTAGAAGAAGTTTTTCAAGAAGTAAAAAGCAAAGGAGACCAAGCCATAGTTGATTATACGCTGAAATTCGATAAAGTAAAGCTCAACGCTTTTACAGTAAGTGAAGCCGAATATACACGTGCTGAATCGGTAGTTGCTGCTCCTTTAAAAGAAGCCATTCAACTGGCGCGAGAAAACATAAAAACTTTTCACAGCGCACAGCAAACCCAAACCGTTTCGGTTGAAACCCAACCGGGTGTACTGTGTTGGCAAGAAAAACGTCCGATCGAAAAAGTTGGACTATACATTCCTGGAGGATCGGCGCCTTTATTTTCAACCTTATTGATGCTCGCAGTTCCCGCTCAAATTGCAGGCTGCAAAGAAATTGTATTGTGTACCCCACCTGATGCGAATGGATCCATTCCCGATGTGATTTTGTACACCGCACAACTGTGTGGCGTAACACAGATTTTTAAGGTAGGCGGGATTCAGGCAATTGCAGCTTTAACCTATGGAACTGCAACCATCCCCAAGGTATATAAGATTTTTGGCCCAGGAAATCAATACGTCACCGTAGCAAAACAGATCGCTACCCAACATCAGGTTGCCATTGATATGCCCGCTGGTCCAAGTGAATTATTGGTTGTTGCAGATCAATCTGCTAATCCGGCCTATGTCGCTTCGGATTTATTGTCACAAGCAGAACACGGCGCAGACAGTCAGGTGATTTTAGTCACTACCTTTCCTGCTTTATTGGATCAGGTACGAGGCGAAATAGCGGCTCAACTGCAAGCACTGCCTCGCAAGGAGATCGCGCAACAGGCAATGGTTAATTCCAGAATGATAGCATTTGAAATCGATGAACAGGCAATAGCCTTCATCAATCAATACGGTCCTGAACACTATATTGTTTGTATGGAAAACGAAACGCTGTACGTGGATCAAATCACCAATGCAGGCTCTGTTTTTATAGGGAATTTCACCCCAGAAAGTGCGGGGGATTATGCCTCAGGGACAAATCACACCTTGCCAACCAATGGCTATGCAAAACAATACAGTGGAGTGAATTTGGATAGTTTTTTAAAGCAAATGACCTTCCAGAAAATATCGGCTAAAGGAATACAGGCTATTGGCCCAGCTATCGAGCTTATGGCCGAGGCTGAAGGGCTTCAGGCACATAAAAATGCTGTAACCCTTCGCTTAAACGATTTAAAGAAATGAAAAGATCAATCAACATTGATGCGCTCACACGCCCAACAATACAAGCTATGCAAGCGTATCGTTCTGCACGCTCAGAATTTGTAGCGTCAGATCGGGAAATGATTCTTCTGGATGCAAACGAGAATCCTTTTGAAACGGGATTGAATCGGTATCCCGATCCCATGCAAACAGAATTGAAAGAACGCTTGGCCAAAGTCAAGGCTGTTGAGCCGTCTCATATATTCTTGGGTAATGGAAGTGATGAACTCATCAACCTCCTAATGGTTGCCTTTTGTGAGCCCAAAGAAGATGAAATCCTGTTGGTTCCGCCGACTTTTGGCATGTATCAGGTTTCAGCTAATTTGAATGGATTAGCTTGTGTAGAGGTTCCTTTAATTTCTGGTTTTCAGTTGAATGTCTCAGAAATACTAGCTCAAGCAACAGATCGTACCAAGATGATATTCATTCCAACACCAAATAATCCAACCGGGAATCGCTTTCCTATGAAGAATATCAAGGCAATTGTAGCAGGTTTTCCTGGCTTGGTAGTGGTTGACGAGGCCTATGCCGAGTTTTCCCCTGGCGAAACAGCAATTGATTGGTTAGCGGATTATCACAATGTGGTGGTATTGCAAACCTTTTCCAAGGCACAAGGCCTAGCCGGTGCCCGTGTAGGAATGGCTTTTGCTCACCCGGACATCATAGGAGTTTTAAATAAAATCAAAGCACCCTACAACCTTAATGTCTTGTCTCAACAGGCGGTTTTTGATCGTTTGGACAATGCTGATACTGTTGCAAGTGAAGTTCAATTGATGCTTAAAGAGAAGGGGGTTTTAGTATCTAAAATACAGCAAATTAGACTTGTAAAAGAAATTTTTCCATCCGATGCTAATTTTATTTTAATTCGTGTCGATGATAGTCAATTACGATACAAGCAACTAATCGATAAAGGTATTGTTGTTCGGAATCCTTCGAATCAATACGCCTGCGAAAATACACTGCGAATCTCCATTGGAACAGCAGCTCAAAATAAAGCCTTGATTGCTGCCTTTAAAACGATGGATCAATAATACCATGCAAATGAAAAAAGTTCTCTTTATCGACCGTGACGGAACGCTAGCCCAAGAGCCAGCGGACTATCAGTTGGATGCACTTTCCAAATTGGAATTTTATCCGGAAGTATTTACATACTTAAGAAAAATAGTGACTGAACTGGATTACGAATTGGTTATGGTAACCAATCAAGATGGTTTAGGTACCGATTCATTTCCAGAAGACACTTTTTGGCCTACCCATAACTTTCTATTAAAAGCCTTTGAAAACGAAGGGATTAGCTTTAATGACATCTGTATCGATCGCAGTTTTCCTGCGGACAATGCACCAACACGCAAACCAAGAACAGGCTTACTTACATCCTATCTCAATGCTGAGCAATATGACATGCAGCAGTCATTTGTGATTGGCGATCGGATGACGGATATCGAATTGGCCTATAATTTAAAAGCTGAAGGAATTTTCATCGCAAATGATACCGAACTTGGAGCAGCGGAAGTTGGGGCTTCAGATTTTAGGGATACTCTTGCACTCACCACCACCAGCTGGAAAGAAATCTATGAATTTTTAAAGTTGAAGCAACGCATTGTAGTTCAAAAGCGAACAACAAACGAAACCGATATTACACTTGAATTGAACCTAGATGGAACTGGTAAAAGTCAGATTGATTCGGGAATTGCCTTTTTCGATCACATGCTGGATCAAATTGCCCGCCACGGGAATATGGATTTGAAATTGAATATTAAAGGCGATTTAGAAGTAGACGAACACCATACTATTGAAGATACCGCTATTGTTCTTGGAGAAGCCTTTGCACAAGGCTTGGGAGACAAACTTGGGATAGAACGCTACGGCTTTTGCTTGCCCATGGACGACTGCTTAGCGCAAGCATCAATTGACTTTGGTGGAAGAAATTGGCTGGTTTGGGAAGCCGATTTTAAACGTGAAATGATTGGGAAAATGCCTACTGAAATGTTTTATCATTTCTTTAAATCCTTTACCGATGGTGCCAAAGCCAATTTGAATATCAAAGCTGAAGGAAGCAACGAGCATCATAAAATCGAGTCCATTTTTAAGGTCTTTGCCAAAGCAATTAAGGTTGCAGTAAAGCGCGATCCCGATAAAATGATTTTACCCAGTACAAAAGGCAGCCTTTAAAACAACAACACCAATGAACGTAGTCCTTGTAAATTATGGTGCAGGAAATATTAAAAGCCTGCAATTTGCCTTAGAACGTTTGGGAGTAACTGGAATATTGAGTTCTGCTGCTACTGAAATTCAAGAAGCCGACAAAGTAATCTTTCCTGGAGTAGGCGAGGCGAGTAGCGCTCTGTCGAAACTTAAAGAATCTGGTTTGGATGTGGTACTTCCCAAGCTCAAACAACCTGTTTTAGGCATTTGCCTGGGCATGCAACTCATGTGTACCCATACCGAAGAAGGAAATACTCCCGGTTTAGGAATCTTTGATGTTGCTGTTAAGCGTTTTGACAATGATTTAAAAGTTCCTCAAATGGGTTGGAATACCGTGTTAGAAACGAAGTCTCCTTTGTTTGATAATCTTGACGCTGAATCTTATATGTACTCCGTCCACAGTTACTATGCTGGGCTATGCAAGGATACCATAGCACAAACGAATTATGGAATAGCCTACAGTTGTGCTTTGCAAAAGGATAATTTTTATGGGGTACAATTCCACCCAGAAAAAAGTAGCAAGGCTGGAAGTCAGCTGCTTTCTAATTTTTTAGCTTTAACCACATGAGAATAATACCCGCCATAGATTTAATTGACGGTAGATGTGTCCGCCTTTCTAAAGGGGATTACGCCACTCAGAAAATATACAACGAACATCCGCTTGAGGTTGCGAAAGCATTTGAAGCCCACGGAATTCAGCATTTGCATTTAGTTGATCTTGACGGAGCGAAGTCCAAGCACATAGTAAACCACAAGGTGCTGGAGGATATCGTCTCTAAAACCAGCCTTAAAATTGATTTTGGCGGGGGATTGAAGTCGGATGAAGACTTAAAAATAGCCTTTGAAAGCGGCGCACATCAAGTTACGGGTGGAAGTATTGCCGTAAAAGAACCTGGGGTATTTGAACAATGGATAGAAACTTATGGGAGTGAAAAAATTATTTTAGGTGCCGATGTACAAGGAGAACGCATTGCTACCAATGGATGGCTAGAAACCTCGGAACATCGTTTAGTTGATTTTGTAAAAGATTATCACGCCAAGGGAATACAGTATGTTATTTGTACTGACATCAGTAAAGATGGGATGCTAGAAGGCCCATCGTTTGAAGTTTATGCTGATTTATTAGCGGCACAACCCGGAATTAAACTCATTGCTTCGGGAGGTATTTCAAGCTTTGACGAGCTTCCAAGATTAGCAGCCATGGGTTGTGAAGGAACCATTATTGGGAAAGCGATCTATGAAAATAGAATTACTTTGGCAGCATTAGAAAACTTTATCTTGCAATCATGAAGGATCTCATTTTAAAAGAATTTAAAGAGAATACCGTTTTTCGACTCGAAGAAAGCTTGTGTATGATTACAATCGCTTTTTCAAAAATAACAGAGGATATGCTCTGGAAACGCCCAACTGAGAAAGGCATGGCATTGGGAAATCAAATTTTGCACAGCTGTGGCAATATGACTCAGTACATTTGTACTTCCTTGGGAGAACAAAAGGATGAACGGAAACGGGAGCTAGAATTTTCTACACATGCGGGAGCAACTAAAGAAGAATTACTCAAACAATTAGCAACTACGGTTCGAACAGCTCAAGACACCATCCATAATGCCACTGCACTTCAATACGAAACCGTTCGTGAAGTTCAAGGTTTCCAGCTTTCTGGTGTTGGAGTTGTTTTGCATGCCGTAGAGCATTTTTCTTATCATACGGGACAAATTGCCTTTTGGGTAAAACAGATGACTCAAGAGGAACTTGGTTTTTATGAGGGAATCGATTTAACTCAAAACAATAAATAGTATGCTGACCAAACGCATCATTCCCTGTTTAGACATCAAAGACGGACGCACCGTAAAAGGGGTGAATTTTGTAAACCTTCGCGATGCTGGAGATCCCGTAGAATTGGCACGTCAGTATGCAAAACAAAATGCTGACGAATTGGTTTTTTTGGATATCTCTGCAACCGAGCAAAAACGAAAAACACTAGCCGATTTGGTTCGCAAAGTAGCACAAGCCATAGACATTCCCTTTACCGTAGGTGGCGGGATAAGTTCGGTTGAAGATGTAGCCATTCTCTTACAAAACGGAGCAGATAAGGTATCCATCAATTCTGCTGCTGTCAAGCGACCCGAACTCATCAATGATTTAGCAGCCCAGTTTGGAAGCCAATGCATTGTTGTTGCCATGGATGCCAAGCAAATCGATAAGCAATGGAAGGTGCATTTGGTCGGTGGTAAAATTCCAACCGAAATTGACCTTTTCGATTGGGCAAAAGAAGTTGCCGATCGTGGTGCCGGAGAAATTTTGTTTACCTCAATGGATCATGATGGAACCAAAGCTGGTTTTGCAAACCAAGCCTTAGCCCGAATTTCTGAGGAGGTGAACATTCCAATAATAGCCTCAGGGGGTGCGGGTAACACCCAGCACTTCGTCGATGCGTTTACCCAAGGTAAAGCAGATGCCGCTTTAGCAGCAAGTATTTTCCATTTTGGAGAAGTTGATCTACCCGATTTAAAACAAAAACTTAAGCAACAGCAGATCGCTGTTCGTATTTAATACATACCCATGAATTTAGATTTCAATAAAAACACTGATGGTCTTGTACCGGCAATTATTCAAGACGCAACTACTCAAAAAGTATTGATGTTGGGCTATATGAATGCTGAGGCATTGTCAGTAACCCAGACAACAGAAAAAGTTACTTTTTTTAGCAGAACAAAAAACCGCCTCTGGACCAAAGGGGAGGAGAGTGGTAATTTCTTGGAACTGGTAAGCATAAAAGAAGATTGTGACGATGACACACTCTTGATTCAGGTGAATCCACAAGGACCAACCTGTCACAAAGGAACAGATACCTGTTGGGAAGAATCAAATACGTCTAGTTTTGGGTTTTTAAGTACGCTCGGAAAAACGATTAAAGAGCGGAAAGAAAATAATGAAGACGATAGTTATGTCGCTTCTTTATTTCGTTTGGGAATCAATAAAATAGCACAGAAAGTAGGCGAGGAGGCTGTTGAAACTATTATTGAGGCAAAGGACGCTGATGAGGAGTTATTTTTAAGTGAAAGTGCAGATTTGTTATTCCATTATCTTATTCTGCTTGAAGCCAAAGGCTTTTCTTTACAAGACATTGAGCAGCGTTTAGCTTCAAGAAGTAAATAATTTCTGTAAAAACAGGGAAATATGTACATTTGAATTCAATCGAGACATAATTAAACCTACTGAATTGAAAAAAATAGTTCTTTTTTTAGCAATTACAATATACTCTTGTAGCTGGTCTCGTGAAAAAGCAATACAGTACTCATTGGATAACGAAGCGGAGTCAGAAGCCAGTATTACCTCCGAGATTGAACGATATATGGCTAATCCCGGTCAAGCTTTGTCCTATAAAATGGGACAATTGAAAATCCGAGAATTACGAAAACGTGCCCAAACTAGTTTAGGAACGGTTTTCGATATCAAAACTTTTCATAAAATTGTTTTAGAATCGGGATGTATTCCGTTGGAATATTTGGAAGAAAAAATTGATTCATGGATTCTGCAAAAGAAAGCTAATGGTTAAGCAATAGAACGTATGACAGCCATAAAGAAAGAGGTACTTTCGTTTTTTAAAAAATTAGAAAAGAACAACAACCGCGAATGGTTTGAGATTAATAAGCCTGAATTTAAACGTATTGAAGCAGAGGTGAAACACTTTGGTCAACAGCTCAAAGAAGCCCTCGAAGCTACTGAGCACATTGATCGAGTGAAACTGTTTCGGGTATATCGAGATGTTCGTTTTTCAAAAGACAAAACCCCCTACAAAACCCATTTTGGGATATCAATGCATAGGGAAAAGCCCTGTTACCGCGGTGGGTATTATGTTCATCTAAAGCCCAATAAAAACTTTGCAGCAGTAGGTTTTTGGGACCCAAATAAAGAAGACCTTTTGCGCATCCGTAAAGAATTGGAATTAGATCCCAGTGAATTTAGAGAATTGATGCAAGAATCGGATTTTAAAAACACTTGGGGTGACTTAGAAGGTGAGGAAGTAAAAACTGCGCCCAAAGGCTTTTCTAAAGAAGACCCAAACATTGATTTAATTCGCAAGAAAATGTTTTTATTTCGAAAAAAATACAGCGACAAAGAGGTGCTCAGCCCAAATTTTTTAGAGCAACTCGCCCAAGATTTTAGAACTGTTCGTCCCTTTTTGGATTATATGAGCAGTGTTTTAACCACAGATTTAAACGGAGTTTCTCTCCTTGATTACTAATACTATGACCCTATACCAACTCAAAGAACAACTTCAACAACAAAGCACACTTACATTTGAATTGCCCGATGGAAGTTTAGTACCCAATCATTTTCACGTAACTGAAGTTGGAAAAGTAACCAAGCACTTCATTGACTGTGGGGGCGTGATCCGAAAAGAAGAAGTGGTGAACTTACAATTATGGGAGGCCGAGGATTATGATCATCGCTTGCATCCCGAGAAAATATTACAAATTCTAACCCTTTCCGAAAAGGCGTTTAATCTTCAAGACCACGAAATTGAAGTGGAATATCAAGGTACTACCATTCAAAAATTCGGATTGGATCTCAAGGGGAATAACTTTCTTTTAACCCAAAAACAAACCGCTTGTTTGGCGCAAGACGCTTGTGGAATTCTCGAAGTTAAAGAAGACTGTGCTCCTGATTCTGGATGTTGCTAAGCACTGATGGCTGCCTGCTTTTCAGACTTTTCAAAAAGCTGTACCTTGATCTTTTATTCGTTCAATAACCATCGACATGATCCGTTTGTTTAAGGCAGAAGCGTTGGTGGTATAGGCATTGTATTCACTTATCGTAAAATGTCCCACTACCATTCCTTTGATGGTGTTGTTGAACTTTTGATCTTTTATAAAAACGGCTTCAATATAGTCAAGTTTTTTTGTCAGACTTAAGCCGTAAAAAACACCCTTGCGCATTTCAATATAAGCTTGAAAAACAGCTACCAATAGGGGGTTTTGGAGTTTTAGGATCGGGCGGAGGGTTTCATTCTGGAAGCGTTCTTCGGCACTCATGGAATCGAACTGCTTGGTTTTCTTAATTTCGGGGCGGATGCGGAGCAGGTCGTTGGGTCGATCGTTCATTAGAAAAAGTTTGGATAAAGTTAATTTGAATTTAACGGATACGAATGAAATCAACGGTTGCTTTGTTCACAGGTTTGTTAACAGTCTATAGACTTAAAAAAAGAATGACTTTTACTAACAACTCATCCTTTGCAAGGATGCTACAAATTGGTCTAGAAATAGATTGTTTTTTATGAAAATCTCACAAAATTCAAAGTTTAAAGTCTTTTTCATATATTAGAATACCTTAAATCTTATATCATAAACATTACAAAGCTCTACGAAGACCTACAAGCCTTTATTTTCGAATTCGGTACAAAAATCCTAGGCGCAATCGTTGTATGTATTATTTGATCTTGGATCATTAAGTTAGCCGTAAAAGTTTTAAAGAAAATCTTTGAGCGCACCAAGCTCGACAAGTCGCTCAAACCTTTTATCCTAAGTTTATCTGGAATCACTACGAAACTGCTGCTAGCCATCTGCGTCTTGGGAATGCTGGGGTGGAAATGACTTCTTTTATAGCGATACTGGGTGCAGCTGGCTTGGCCATCGGGATTGCTTGAGAGGAACGCTTCAGAACTTTGCCGGAGGGGTCATGATCCTGGTGTTTAAGCCATTTTAAAGTAGATGACTTAATCGACACCCAGGGGCATATTGGAGTGGTAAAAGAAATTCAGAATTTTGTAACCATTTTGCTGACTCCAGAAAACAAGACCGTCATTCTGCCCAACGGAGCTGTAGCAAACGGTGAAATAACCAATTATACTACAGAAGGAAATATTCGTGTGGACCTAGAGTTTGGCATCTTGTACAATGATTCTATCGACAATGCAAAGAAGATTTTATATAAGGTCATGGAAGAGCATCCTTTGGTGTTGGACGATCCCAAAGCATTTGTTTGAGTAGTGGCGCTAGGGGATTCTTCGGTCAACCTAGTTGTTCGACCTTACTCAAAACCTCGGGATTATTGGAAGGTGTCTTTTGATGTTTATGAACAGGGCAAAAAAGCCTTAGACGCAGGCGGTATCGAAATTCCTTTTCCTCAAATGGTTGTACACCAAGCAAGCTCATGATTTTTAAAAATAAACAGCTGTGTGTGCTTTTGATGATGAGCGTATTGTTTTATTCCCAATATAGTTTCGCTCAAGTAAGCAACCCATTGAATACAGTTGACACTTTTTTTGAAGGGTTTCATAAACGCGATAGTATAATGATTCAATCAGTTGTTACAGCAGATGCACAGCTTTTTAGGACCGGTAACGCTAAAGATGGGGCTCCTTTTCGAAAAGTCATGACAATGGAACGATTCATTCGATCGGTAACTTCTCGACCAGAGAAACCCAATTTGGAGAGAACAACAGGGAAAGCCTATCCTACATCAAGACCAAAACTTAGCAGTAGTATGGATTCCTTTTCGCTTTTACTTAGATCAAAAACTTCGACATTGTGGGTATAATTTGTTTACTTTGTTTTGGAAAGGAGATACTTGGCTGATCACAGAAGTTTCGGATACCGGAACTACGGATTGTACAGTCGATGATTCCTATTTTATTCCATTGATTAACAGTTTAAATAACAAGACACAATATGTTAAAAATAATCGCTTTAGGTGGAAGTAATAGTACAAAATCCATCAATAAAAAATTGGCAGTTTATGCAGCGAACCAAGTTGCGAATGCAGAAGTTACTGTAGTCGATTTAAAAGAGCTGGATTTACCCATGTTCGGAATTGACGAAGAAGCAATACATGGAATTCCAGCAAACGCTAATAAACTCAACCGGCTTATCGCAGCGACCGATGGGTTGATTATTTCCTTAGCTGAACACAACGGTTGTTATTCTGCAGCCTTTAAGAATGCCTACGACTGGTTGTCTAGGATAGACGGGAAAGTTTGGCAAAACAAACCGATGCTGCTCATGGGGACTTCGCCGGGTGCACGTGGTGCGCAAACGGTACTTGGTATTGCTTTGGCTGGGTTTCCTCGTTTAGGTGGTAACATTGTCGCCGACTTTTCATTCCCATCGTTTGGAGCTAATTTTTCTGATCGAGAGGGTATTATCAACCCCCAGTTAAAAGCAGTATTTGATTCTAAGATTGAATCCTTGGTGAAGGCACTATAAATAAATCCAATTGGCGTATGCTTTTGTTATTCTATTCAAAGAATATTGTGAGCTTAGGATATTTTTCGTATAATTATTTTCAACTATAATTAATATTATGTTAAATAGATAATTTCAAACAAAACCACCTCCCACTTTACTGAGAATATTTATATTTGAAATATAAAAAACCCACCACCATGAAAATAGTTAAAAAAATTGGCCTCGCTCTGTTTGCAGTAGTCATCGTAATCGCATCGTACTTAGCTTATGGAACCTTCATCAACCCCAAGAGTCCACGAAATACAGTCAGCATTACACAAGAAGATTTAACCCTTGAAATAGATTACAGTCGTCCTTTTAAAAAAGACCGTTTAATTTTTGGTGCTGCTGCCGATGGCGCTCTAGTTCCCTACGGTGAATACTGGCGTTTAGGAGCAAATTTTGCAACCACCTTCGAAACCAATAAAGAAATCAGTTTTGCTGGCCGCCCCTTGGCTGCAGGAAAATACAGAGTTTATGCGGTACCTGAGGCAGATCATTGGGTTATCAGTCTGAATTCTGAGTTCGGAAGCTTTGGTTATACGGAACCGGACTACGAAAAAGACATCATGAGTGTAAACATCGCATCGGCACAGTTACTGACTGCTGTTGAGCAATTTACCATTGATTTTGTCGAGGGTGATGACAGCCTTTCACTTCGTTTTCGTTGGGATACAACCTCGGTTTCTTTACCCATCAATTAATGCGATTTTCTTTTAGAAATTTAATCAAAGCCCTATTGTTTGTAGCAGTTTTGGGCGGTGCCACTTATTATACTATTGGAAAGATTCAATACAAGAATCAGCTGATGGATATGGAAGAATACAGTCCAAAATCTACGTTGGTAGTGCCATCAAACGAGCTTAGCCGTTCCAAATTTCCTTTTGTGGACGTGCACAACCACCAATTCGATATGCCGGTTAAAGATCTTTCCAAGCTAACGGCAGAGATGGACGGTTTGAACATGGCCTTTATGGTCAACCTGAGTGGCTTTCGTGGTATGTATCTTGAGCAATGTTTGAAAAACATAAAAGAAAATGCCCCTACCCGCTTTGGATTGTTTGTGAATTTAGATTGGGAACAAATTGATGCTCCTGATTTTCTAGAAAACAACCTGACCATTTTACGGGAGGCTAAAATTGCTGGTGCAATTGGGCTCAAAGTATACAAAGGTTTGGGGCTTACAGATATGGATTCTAATGGAAAACGTATTGCAGTGAACGATCCCCGACTAGATCCCATTTGGGCAGCTTGTGGTGCACTCGGCTTTCCCGTATTGATTCATTCTGCAGAACCGGCTTCTTTTTGGAAACCCAAAGACAAATTCAACGAACGCTGGTTAGAATTGAAACAAAAACCCGGTCGTTACCGCGATCCGGCCAAAGTACCTTCCTTTGAATCCATCATTGCGGAACAACACGATATTTTCAGAAAAAACCCAGGGACAACCTTCATCAATGCGCATATGGGCTGGATGGCGAACGATTTGGACCTCATGGGGGCGCATTTGGATGCCTATCCCAACGTGATGACCGAGATTGGCGCTGTATTGGCCGAACTAGGGCGTCAACCCCGTAGAGCGCGTAAATTCTTTGAAGACTACCAAGATCGTATTCTATTCGGAAAAGACAGTTATAAAGTAAGTGAATACTACACCTATTTCCGTGTATTGGAGACCCATGATGAGTACTTTGATTATTACCGTAAACGCCACGCACATTGGAAAATGTACGGTTTGGGCCTCCCTGACTCTATTCTCAAAAAATTATATTACAAGAATGCTTTGCGGATTCTTCCATCCATCGATGCTTCGCTATTTCCCAAAGAGTAAACAAAATAATTTTAAAAAAATATTCAAAATAACAATATGTCCCTAAAAAATATTAGAAAAGAAGTAATGTTAACCTTAGAAAAAAACATTGATCAGTTTGTAGATAAATTCTTAATTCCAGCAGAAAAAATTTGGCAACCAACCGATTTTTTACCCAATTCTCAAAAAGACAGTTTTATTGCTGAAGTAGAAGAAATTAGAGCGCTTTCCAAAGATTTAGATGATGATTTTTGGGTGGTTTTGGTTGGCGATACGATTACGGAAGAAGCTTTGCCTACCTATGAATCTTGGTTGTTGGATATCGATGGAATTCATCAAAACCAAGATAATGGTTGGGCAAAATGGGTAAGGACTTGGACGGCGGAGGAAAACAGGCATGGAGACGTGTTAAATAAATATTTATATTTATCTGGACGCGTGAATATGCGTGAGGTAGAAATTTCGACCCAGCATTTAATTACAGATGGGTTTGACCTTGGAACATCTTCTGACCCTTATAAAAGTTTTGTTTATACCAGTTTTCAAGAATTGGCCACCTATATTTCGCACAACAATGTTGCTAAGATTGCACGCGAGAAAGGGCATAAAGCCTTGGCAAAAATGTCAAGAATTATTGCAGGGGATGAAATGCGCCATCATCAAGCCTATTCCAAATTTGTAAAAGAAATTTTTAGGATAGATCCCTCCGAAATGATGATAGCATTCCAGCAGATGATGCAACACAAAATCATCATGCCTGCCATGCATTTAAGAGAATCGTTTGGTGCAAAAGGCGTTTTGTTTGGCGACTTTTCTGCTGTTGCCCAAAGAGTGGGTGTTTATACCGGTTTTGATTATGTCGATATTCTCAAGAAGTTGAACACCATTTGGGAAATTGACAAAATCACCAACCTAACCCCAGAAGCTGAAAAGGCGAGAGATTATTTAATGCACCTACCCGACAGAATGTACCGAATTACAGAACGAATTGTTATACCAAACACCAAGTTCGAGTTCAAGTGGATGTTACCCGCTTAATTTCTAATTAACCCTAGCAATTTTTTATATTATTCCTATGCAACTAGTCAACACCCCTACCTTTCCCGGAAAAGAAATCACAGAAGTCCACGGTATAGCTCGTGGCAGCACTGTACGTGCCCGTAATTTTGGAAGCGATCTCTTCGCTGGACTCAAAAATATTGTGGGCGGAGAAATCTCCGAATACACCAAGCTCCAAGCCGACTCAAGAGAACAGGCCTTACAACGCATGAAAGACGATGCAGCACGTATGGGCGCCAATGCAATTGTCAATGTCCGCCTAACCACTTCCATGGTCATGCAGGGCTGTTCAGAAATCTTGGCCTATGGCACCGCAGTAACCGTTAAATAGTTCTTATGTTATTTGGCCTTCTTTTTTTGGTGTTCCTCATCTATTTCATTGCGAAACGCATAGAAGACAAGAAAGCAGAGGATTTTGAGGATCGAGATAACTAGGCTCGCTCGCAGTACACAATATAATAGCGTGGGGTAAAGTAGCGCAACAGCGGTCGAAGCCCAATTTTATTAGGATCTGGAGAAGTCCATAATTGTGCGTCCACGATTTTCCAACCTGTTTTTTCTAGTAAAAAATCGAATTGTTTTTTTTCAAATTCATGGTAGTGCTTATCCCAGTCATTCTTTTCGTTCCAATAGGCTTCAGCAAACCATAGTTTTAGAGGAACAGAAGCGATGAGGCGTTTACTTTTAATCTCTTTAAGAATGTTGTAGGGCGCAAAAAGATGCTCAAAAATTTCAAAGGCTGTAACGCAATCCGCGCTCATATCGGCGTATTGTTTATAATCATCGTCGAGGTTCTCCCCCTTGGTGTTGGATACCGTGTAACCCGCATTAACCAATTGAGGGGTAAACGGATTAGACGTTCCTAAATCGAGAACACTACTCCCCTGTTTCAAATGTTTGTCCATAAACGCCAAGGTCTTATTATAACGTTTCTGGTGAATTTTGCTTATCCCCATTATTGGTTTGTCTTTCCGGTAAACACATTTACGCCCTTTGGGAGTGGGTTTCCGTTGGTACGTCTAAAACTAACAATTTGTCCAGTGTGGTACATGATGTCTGAAAGCGGGCCATTGATCATATTCCAGAGCGGAAAAGTTGACTGCTTCCCTCCTCTTTCAAATACTATTTCTAGTGCCGCGAGTTCCTCGGGAGATTTATTTTTAAGCTGCTTTGTAGCATCTTCGAGATAGCGAAGGGTCTGCATTCTCAGTGTTGGCCAATCTGCAGGTGTATTTGCGGGAGGTCGAATACTGACAGAATCCATTGAAGTGTTGCGTACAATATCCGATAAGCCGTAAATGTGCTCAAGGGTTTCTCGAACTGACTGACCACTTGCGGAGGGTTGGTAGGCAAGATCGTCAACTGTTAAGCCTTCAGTAGCCCAGTAATAACGATATCCTGCTCCTTCAATCATACGAACCAGTAGGTTTGCAGAGGAATAATTTGTACCTCCATCAGGAATTGATTTAAAGGGAAGCTCAGAAGTAATGTGATTTTGTGCCATAGCAAATGAATTAATCAATAAGAAAAGGGCAATAAGGGTGCGCATTAGTTGTTATTTTATTCCTCTAAAATAGTATTTTAGCACTAATAAAGCTTTTAAGATGCCAAAGAAATTAACCAGCCTTGCCGATTTAGCCAAAATGCAGTTCGATAACCTAGCCCCAGATCCAGAGCCACAGGAACCAGAGGCTGCTGTCTTTGAAAAACAACAGTTGGAAGCGCACTTCAGTAACAAAGGTCGTGCAGGTAAAACGGTAACCCTAATTAAAGGCTTTGAAGGTGAGCTTCAGGACTTGAAAGCCTTAGCGAAAACCCTAAAAAATGCCGTTGGTGTTGGGGGGACTGTAAAAAACGGTGAAATCATCATTCAGGGAAATTACCGGGAGCAACTCATACAGCTGCTTACAGATATGGGGCATCAGGTAAAACGAGTTGGAGGATAGTTACCAAGCAATCGGTTTTTGTCCCCGGGTTTCTAAATATTCATTGCATTGACTAAAATGTTTATTTCCAAACCAATGTCTTCGATTAGCGCTTAAAGGAGATGGATGCCCACTACTCAATATCAAGTGCTTAGACTCATCAATAAGCTTTTGCTTTTTCTTGGCATATCCGCCCCATAGCAAAAAAACGATCCCGTTGCATCTTGCAGAAATTGCTTTAATCACATCATCTGTAAAAATCTCCCAACCTTGTTTTTGATGGCTACCGGCTTCGTGCGTTCGAACAGTTAGCGTAGCATTGAGCAACAACACCCCTTGCCTAGCCCAACGCTCTAAATTACCACTGGTTGGATAGGGAATCTGTAGATCAGATTCAATTTCTTTGAATATATTAACCAAGGATGGCGGATGCTTCACCCCTTCTGGCACGGAAAAGCTAAGCCCCTGTGCTTGCCCCGGTCCGTGGTATGGGTCTTGCCCCAAAAGAACCACCTTCACTTCATCCAATGGACACAAATCAAAGGCTGCGAATATGGCGTCGAACTCCGGATAA
>Ga0209199_1000073_pt1 | contig 153049 bp, 127 predicted proteins | sample COGITO_mtgs_1105_7_FD_184805 | JGI IMG/M metagenome (GOLD analysis project Ga0209199, IMG submission 184805) | Pelagic marine microbial communities from North Sea - COGITO_mtgs_110523 (SPAdes) (version 2) | ecosystem: Environmental > Aquatic > Marine > Epipelagic ... | reverse complement strand
ACGTCCAGAACCGCAGTTTTTACACTTTACTCCCTCAAATTCTCTTTGAATTTTAAAATCAGACTTGCAGCTTTATTCAGTAGAGTACTTCTCAATAAATTCAATAATATTCATAGCTCTTAATTTTATACAAATCAAGAGACTCAGAACGTAATCAATTTACGTTCTGGTAAACATGCGGACTAGCAGAACGGGAATCATAAAATCTGTAATTCAACATATTGTTGAAGCGTATATTGAAAATATATACTATTTTTGTTAAAATAATAAATTATTTGCTAAATAAATATTGATGAAAAAGAAAATATTGAGCCTAATGGCTACTGGATTATTACTTGGAGGTTTCACAGCAAACGCTCAATTAATTGATGAGAAAAATGTAACGGTAACAATGGATTTGCAACCAATTTTACAATTGGATATGAGTACAACCACTCAATTAGATTTCGTTTTCGATGAAATTGACGATTATTATGCTGGTATTACACAATATGGAGCAACAATTTTAAAAGTTAGTTCATCGGTAAGTTTTGATTTATATGCTGTTGGAAGATCAACTGCGGGAACTCGTTTTTGGGATCAACAAATTGCATACGGAGTCGGGGCTGGAATTGCTAATATCCCAATGAGCTGTGTAGAGCTAAGACAGAATACAGCTAATGCTGCAACTACAGGTTTTGCAGGCGGTGTCGCTGCTGATTACAGTGCTGCTTTTGGTGCTGTAGGGACGCCTACAGCCACTAATAGCCTCTATGTAGCCGCTGGTGGTGGATTAGCACTACCAACAGCTGCAGATAAATATATTGCAGGTCATAATGGAGTTGCTGATTTTATCGGAGGCGGCAGCTATTTAACAGCAACTGGTACTCTTGCTGGAACGAATAATTACTATTATTCAATGGATTATAGAATTGTACCAGGATTACCAGCGGTTTTTCCAAATGCTTCTACAAATATAGCCTTAGGTTTTGAAGATATAGTAACTGCTAATGCTCCGGGAGATTATGCTGCGCCAGGTGTTTATACTATGTATGTACAGTATATCTTATTGGAAAATCAATAGGTTTTTCATGCTGATTTAAGCATTTCACATACTTTAATTCCCCAAAAGCCATCTCGAAAAGTTGGCTTTTGGTGTTTTGTAAATCGATACTCCGATATTTATACAAAGGAAATGAAAACCCTGTTTTTTATTTTACCCTTTCAGCTCTTTTTTTTGGTAGGCTATAGTCAGATTCATTGTGGATCGGTTGACTTTGTGACTAACAGTCCAGTTTCATTGAACTTGCCGTTCACATCTTTTTCTGATTACGCAAGTGGTGTCACTATTATAGGCGCAGCCACTCTTAAATTGAGTGTTTCAGACAAAGCTATCGTAGATCCAGATTGTCGTTGGAGAATGGAAATGCAGATTGAAAATGGTAGCACAATAGGTAACGATTGGGAAACTCTGGTTCAATTTGGTTCAGGTGTAGCTCCCAATCCTACACTTAACATTTTAGAAGTTAGAATTTCTAATAATTGTGCAACGGGTATAGCTAATGGTATTTTCACCAAACCATTCACGAGTACTCTGGATATACAAGATATTATAGCTGCATCGGCTACTACAATTGCTGCAGGCTCATGCACGCCAGGCGTAAATGGTCCAGGAAATTATTTGGAGAATTATGACGAGTATACTTTTCGCGTAGATGTGCGAGTAAAACCAGGTTTGATTTTTTCACCAGGTATTTATCAGGTTAATTTAAAGTTTCACATAGAAGAAGTGAATTGAAACTCATAATTAGATATAGCGTTCAATATCAGTTAATTGTCATTTTTATGATTACTTTCTTTTCTGGTATGGCCCAGATAGACCCGACTGATGCTCCGATTATTTCTAATGATAATCCCTTAACTGAAACTGCATCCAAATTAAGTATTCAACTTGAAGAAAGTGATATTAGAGTGAATAAAGTTGAACTGGCAGCTAATTTACTTACCGTTCAAAATAACACAGATAATGAGGTCACCTATTATGTTGAATTGAGCCTCCCTGATAAATGGAAAAGTTTTGGACTTCAGCGTTATTTCATTGCGAATCCTGGCGAAACCATGGTTGTTCCATTAAGAGTATTGCCTCTTTCGTTAAAGGGAAATACTCAATTTTTTATCGGTGTTAACGTATTCGAAGAAAATGGAGACGCACTTGCGAGTAATTATTTTTACATAAGCAGCTATAAGGTAGTTAACTGGGATGTCTCGGTTACTCCTGGGAAAAAAAATTATTTTAAAAACGGAGAAAATACCAGTAGTTTCGACTTAAATGTTGTGAATCAAGGAAACTATCCTCAGGATATCGTTATGCACTTTAAAGGACAAAGAAATGGTCTGAAAATAAAAAATAAAGGAGGTGAAGAAATAAAATCACTCAATTACGATTATAGTCTCAAATCACTAGAAGATACTACCTTCAGTTATGATATTGAAACATGTGGTGAAACTCGTAACGTTAAGATGGTTTCGATGCAAAACCATAGACCAAACATGGATAATGATGCTAAAAACTATGTCTTATATGTAAATACAAGTGAAGCACTTAGTTCCGGAAAAAATCTTCAAAAGAAATCAACTAAAATTGAATTCACAAAACTTGCCAACGAGAAAAAAGCAAACCAGTTTTCAGGTCCTATTGTGCCTTTAATCGTAGAAACAAATTTTCAAAATATTACTTCTAACAATCCAATGATGATGCTAAATCTCAGAGGATTTCAAATAATGGATGATGGCTCTAATCTTGTTTACTTTGGACAATTATCTTTTACTTCTAACTTTTATTCTGAACGCTACATCAATAATTCAACATGGTATGGTGGATACTTCAATAAAGATTACACAGCTGAAATCGGAAATATAAATGGAGGTGTGATGGGTATACAAAATAACGGAAAAGGCGCTAAAGCAAGCTATCGAGTTATTAGAGATCACTGGGTTGGTGCTTTTTATACACGCCGACCTAACTTTTTGAATAACCCAACAAGCGAATCATTTGGGGCCTTTTATAAATACTTAGGTGATGGAAAACTAACAGGCTCAGCGGCAATATCTCAGTCCAATAATTTTCTTCGAAAAAGAAATGCCACTATTTTTAATGGTACCGTTTCTTACAACTTAGCTAAAAATCATTTTGTTTCAGCATCTGGCGCATTTAGTAATACAACTTTCGAAAATGCGCAACAGGTTCTTCAAACAAAACAAGGCTTTATATTAAACGCTAATTATGGGGGTGCATTCGTCGGTGGTAAATTACGCACTAGTGTCAATGGCAATTATCAAAGTCCCACTTTTGGATTATTTTACAATGAGCGCAAAGCAATGAATACTAGGGCGCGATATACATTTAACGATAAAAGTTCCTTGTTATTTAACTCAACAATAAATGAAAACATCTATCCACTCAACCGCATTACGAATGAAAATCTTGTGACCTCTTTTATGATGTTTAACAATCTAGCATATAATAGAATTACTAAGATGGGTTCAGTTCAACCATATACTTATGCTCAGAGCAATGATATAAGAGGAAAAAGGCTTAATTCATTTGGATTAGGAACAAGGTTTAATACTTATATCCTCGATAAAAATGTTCTTTGGTCAAGTAATCTTTTCGGAGGATACAATAAGGGGTTTTTCCTTACAGACTTGCCGTTGTTTTTCAATTTTGGAATTAACTCTATACTCCGTATTAAGACATTTAGTGGAATGGTAAGTTATACTTACGGCTCTAATTCTCCAGACGCTTTATTAAATGAAATATCTTCGGGTCTTACTCCATCATTATTAAGGGTCACTGGAAACTATCAGTATATGTTTAAAAATAGGAGCTTAGTTTTGAACAATTCTTTGAACTATAGTTATCGAAATCAGTCTAGAAATAGTGTTTTTAATTATATCCCAGAAATATTCTATTTTACAAATACTGGTTGGCGATTTAGTTTAAATGCAAATTTATCATATGCTTATGGGAAGTCAAGATCTCAAATATCTGCGCTAGGGACAGAAACGACTGTGCTTGAGGAAAGAGTTTCGAGTAATAGTAACTTGAGATTAGGGGCTTCTATTCGTAAAGAGTTTGGGATTCCAATTCCATTTGCTAAGCAGAGAAACTTTACAAAAACATTTATTGCTTTTTATGACCTGAATGGCAACTCTATTAAGGATAAAGATGAGCCAAGTCTTGAGAACGTTATTGTGAAGGTTGCTAATCACGAGTTGATAACAAATAAAGAAGGCGTTGCTAGATTAATTTATGCAAATGGCGGAACATTTGCGTACACGATTTATTCCTTAGACGAACTTAATGGTTGGTTTCCTAACGTAGAGGATTCATTGACAATTGTTAGTCAAGGCAATGAATTTGTGCCATTTGTAAAGGGAATCAAATTGTACGGAAGTATAGTTGTTGATCGAGAAAGATTAAGCATAGATGCTGAAAAGGGATTGGATTTAACCAATGTTAAATTAACAGCTACTGGTGATGATAACCATCATACGTTGACCGACTTTAAAGGTAATTTTGAGTTTTATCTTCCAAATGGATCCTATACTATATCAATTAATGAAGCTATATTAGGCAACCAATTTAAACTTGCCAAAAACGATATTCCAGTGTACCTAAGTCAAGGCATAGAAGGTGTTTTCATTACTTTTTATATAATCGAAAAAAAGCGTAAAGTTTCTAGAAAGGTATTTGGTAAGCCTCTCATAGATCCTTCTATCGAGGATAATACAGATGCAGATAAGAAGGAGATGCTCGAAGATGCTGTATTACCAGAAGATGATAAAAAGATTGATTTAGAAGATACGCCTCCAGTAGACCCGCTCATTGATTCCGACGTAAATTCAGATGAAGAGGCTGATGCAGATTCAGATAACAATTCAATACCAAAAGATGAGCAAGATATTGATTCAGAAGAGATTCCTGAAAGAACTGTCAATCCAACAAGTTTAAAACTCCCAATAGAGTCGCTTATTAATATGGATAACATAGACCCAAATAAGGTTGGCTATGTTATTGATCTAGGTTCTTTTGAGAAATCAGTTCCTATTAATGTTTTGAATAAATTAATAAAAATGGGATATGCAGGCGGTCAAAGTGAAACGGGTAAATTACGTTTCGTTTCTAAAAAGTACAAAACTGAATTAGAGGCAGAGCAATTTAGAAATGAAGCGATGGAAGCTGGATTTGGCGATCCTCCTCCATCGATACTGGGTGATTATGACGGCAACGAGATAAGTGCAGAAAAAGCTGGAGAGCTCTATGAAAAAGGCCTTCAGCAGCAAAATCAATAATTGAATTTACTGAATTTAGATACTAGATAAATTTGGAATCTATTAAATCCAATTAGCTGAGTGTTTTTAGTAAAGTGGCAGTGCAGCAATTAGCATAACTAAAACTACAATTCTGAGATAGAATTTTTTCAAATAGGGCTGAAAGTGGTTTTGGATAGGAGGATAGAATAGGGCTATTGCGCAAACCACCAAACCAATTGCTCCAACATTTAACATTACTGAAGAACCAGGATAATTCATTGCCCTGAAAAACACTCCGAAAACAGCAATAGAGGAGAAGTTACCAAAAAGACTTGGAAACATTCTTAGGTACACTTTTTCATGCGCCAAAGCGAATTGGTCGTAACGTCCTTTTAATAAATAATAAATAGACAATACTCCACTAACAATTAAGAACGCAGGTCCTAGTGGAAACAAATCCTCGAAACTTATTGCTACCAATATCGCCCAGAACAGCAATAGCAATGATCCGTACTTATTTAGATGTAGAACAATTTTTTCCATTTGACTATTGTTTGACGATGCGATGAGTTTGTGGAGATAAGTCTGCATTGGATAAGCGGATAAGATATATTCCATCGCTTAAATCTGTGATATCTATCGAATCGTTACCATCCTCTAATCGTCCTATGATTTTTACAGAACCCGTAATATCATAGATCGTATATTCAATTCAATGGTAAGCGCCGATTATGTTTATGGTATTGTTCGCAGGGTTTGGAGCAATTGCCAATTTGCGATTTAGACCGATTTCTTTTATCGAAACTGCACTGGTATCATTCTTAGTAGTGTCTTGAATAACTGTGTCTTTTTTTGATAACTCAATCACAACAACCGTTTTAGAAAACGAAGACTTAACCCCACATTGTTCAGCTTCTAATTTTAGATTGAATTGGCCAATGGAATTGTATACATGAGTTGGATTTTGGAGGTTAGAACTATTCCCATCGCCAAAAGTCCAAGAGTAGTTCGTAGAATAAGACGAAGCGTTTGAAACCTCAATTGAATCTTTTTTTTGTGTGAACGAGAAATTGGGTTTAGGATCAAATTTTCCAACATTCCAGTTTGAAAGCGAATCAAACACTATCAACTTTGCGGCTTCTCTAATGATTTTAGCATCAGCTGCCTTTACTGTATAATCATAGGTAATTGCTGTTGGGTCTTTATGAAATATAGTGGTGTAAAACGCACACATAGCCACATATGAACCCGTTGCTGATGGATGAGACTCGTCAGCAGTATATAAATCAACTGTTGGATGATTTTTCCTTAGGTAACGCCAAACCCGACCAACGGGGCTAACTAAGCCCTCATTAACGTTTGCCATATGCATGTATCGGGAGTATAAAGAGTCGTCCATACCCTCATAGGTGCAGATCCAAGGCACAAATTGACAGTTGCGCGCATCTCCATTCTCTCGGCCCTATGTCATATAAAATAGTGGCTTTGCGCATGCATTGGTACTTCGAATACTGTCTGCCGACTCGGGATAGGACAGGTTTTCACCGATGTATTTAAACATAGCCTCTTCACCGCCTACAAATTCAGCTTTTTTTTCAACGATGGTATATATTTCAGGGCTTGACTCTGTTTGGGCAAAGGAGCTGAGTCCGATGCAGCACAATAGCAGGTATGGAAGTATAAGTTTAGCAGTCATTGTTTTCATGTAATTTTTAAAACTGGATAGTGGCCCATTAAAACGCTGGAGGCAAAGTAGGGTAAGGGATAATGCTCTCAATAAGCAAAGCCACACCGCTTCTGCTCATCATATTTAGGGTAATTACTATAACGCTCAACACAATGGCAACGCCAATGTTGTTTTTCTGAATTTCTTCGAATTCGTTGAGTGGGGTTAAGTAAGTGTATATGGCTACTCCTACAAAAGTGATGAGAATAGATACAATGTAGGTTATGGCTATGTAAAGTCCACCTTGCACAAAAAAAGTACCCGCCAATTCAAAGGCACTGTTTGAAGATTCATTCATGAGCCTAAACGCAGACACTAGGGGCTGAATTACTGAACTCACCGAATATCCAATGGAAAACAAAACGGTTGCCATAAGAATACTGTAGGCCATGTTATTCTCAGCGCGCATACCAAAATATTTATCGCCAAAGCGTTGAAAACCGCGATAGGTAATCCATAAAATGACAATTCCCGTGCTGAGAGAGCTGGCTATTTGTATAAAAGCAATGAGTGCGATACTTGAGTTCATAGTTCTGATTTATAATGTTTTATAGGCATTGTCTGGCGTAAAGTCAGGCGGTAGGGCTATGCGCCAATAATCTTTGTTGGAAGAGGAGGGCGGCAACATACCCGATTGCCAGCCATCTTCATTAATGATTTGGGCATTCAATGTGGTTTCGTTAAGCTGAGCTTGTCCAAATAAAGTTGTTAATCCTAATACGATTCCTGTAAGTGTAAGTGCTAAAGTTTTCATAATGTTTGTTTTTATGTTTCTAATTATTGATCGGTCAAAGGTGTGGGGATAGCAGTGTTTAGAAAACACCGTTTACCGTGAAAACATCATGTACCTGAATTCAGGGATATGGAAATTCTTTATGCAAATACTCAACGGATGGTAAATGTTCAAAGGATACCGCAGTGTAAGATAGTTCTGATTTGCTCAAAAAGAAAGTACTGGCTAAAGAATCTGGCGGAGGACGCAGTACGAGTTATCGATTGATAATTCCAAGGGTAATAGTAATCGTGCTGTTAAATGAAATTTTCTTGAATCCTTTTAAAGAAGAACATTCATTTAGCATAAGGCTGACTGCCGTCCATATTAAACCCACGGTGTTAGATGAAATTGGTATTAAACCCGATTTGGCAAAGACTACAATTTAAATGACTTTAAGCATTGAAGATAATTATCATTAATAGAATGATTAATTCACTTATAAGCCTAAAGTGCCGCTATTGGCAATTAATTAGTTCTTTTCCTTATTTTTTTGGATGCCTCGTGGATAAGAAAAAACCGTAACTAAAAATTCCCGTAATGAGTGCTGTAAAATATGGTATAAAATCAATCATTTTTTGTTGCATTAATTAGTTTCAAGTAAATTCCAAATGCCAATATTGAAGGTACCCATAGTCCAATAAAAGTTCCGTCTTCTTTCTCTCCTTGAAAATAGAGTAATTCGGAAAAGACCAACGATAAAATGGCGGCAGCAAATAGGAGTTTGTCTGCCGTTGAAAATTTTTTAAGCATATTTTTTATATTTATTTCGTTGTGAAAGTATTGTTTTTATTTCATATTTCTATTGTAAGCGTACTTTTTATTACAATTCATTTGGGTTAATTGTTTATTGGCTTTAGACTATTTAGAAAGTTTAAAAGCTAATGAGGTAATAGAAGAACAGAAGTATTTACAGAGAGAGTACTCGAAAGCATTATAGAAATGGCTTGGGATGATCGAACACCTTTTAATGCTATTCTTTTTCAATTTGCAATTTCCAAAAAGGAAGTGATTAAGTTGATACGCGTTAGTCTAAAAGAACTGAGTTTAAATTTTGGCTTATAAGAGTAAAGTTTAAATTAGAAAAGCACCATGTAGGTCATAGTACACAAAAACCCTAGTTAACATAATGTTAATTATAGGACAATGAGACAAAAATAATGATGCGAACATATGTATTTTTTTTAGTTCAAATGTGAGCCGTTTTTGAAAAATGTGAAAAAGTAATTAAAATAAGGTATTAACTTATTTAAAATGAGGATTTTAAAAATTTAAAAAGTGAAAATGTAGAGTCCGGACTTCCGGACTATGTGAGCGTGTTACTAACAAGCTCAAATCAAGCAAAAAGCACCCCCAAAAACACCCCGAAATCGTTTTAAGGTATGAAAAAAGGCTTTAAAAAAAGAAATATTGCATATGTATTCATTCATATGTTTAGTTCTTTAAAGACCTTTTAAATGCCTTTAAAACGGACTCTACTTCTGAATTTCTTATTGTAAAAAACATAAGCGGAATAACATTTATTTATGCCTCATTGGCGGCAAACTCCTACCGCCTCATTGCCGTCGGAGCTGCTAGGTCAGTTGCTGTTAAAAGAGTTCAAAATAAGAACATAAAACTCTAGGTATAGTTGGCTTAATTAGTGCTCCATATTGTTTCTGAATCAGAAACTTAATTTTATTTTAATAATTTTATCTTGTAATCATTAACTAATTTTGCTTCAAATCTCTCAGAATTAAATATAATTTTTGCTGGGTCAATTATATTCTCAACAATATGACATGCCCCAGCATTGGATATGCTGACTAGTGTTAAATGATATTTTTTCCCTAATAATTTAGAAATGTTAACCTCATTGGCAGAAAGGTAGAACTCACGAGATGAAGTAAGTGCCTTAACTTCAATATGCTTCTTGCTTCCGGACTCATCATATGATAGTATATCATAGCCTGCTCCTACATTTATCATACTCATCAAGACCGGCTTATATATTGAATTTTGTAGTGCTTCATATTCTAAACTATAAATATACTTCTCTGCTATTTCGCCTTTTATATTCTTTTGTTCTTGTATAAGTTTAAATTCTTCCAAAGACACTCTTCTCTTGACTCTAGAAGTTATTTCTTTAACTAACGAGTAATTGATAATTTTTAATCTTTTATCAACTAGCTCTGCAACTTCTAAAGCAACTAAATATTTTATATGAATTCTGAATTTTATTTGAATTGAATCAGCATCAATAAATAAAAAATCATCTTGAATGAAGACTAAAGAATCTTCAAATAGTGCCTTCCTAGTTTCTTGATCTCCATAAAGTAGAGACAAATAATAGAGCTTTAGCTTAATTGAGAGCTCGTCAGAATTGAATTTTGTTTTAATATTAACAAGTCCGTCTTTGATTTCTGCCAACTCAGTGTTCTCAAGAAATTCCAAAACAAATTTAATATCATCATCCAAAGCTTGTGAAGTCCTAACCAATTCATGATAAATCAGAGTGACCTTAAGACTCTTACTCTCCAAAACATAGTCGAGTATTTGTCCCATGACCCGAATACCTCCACGTATTTTAATATCAACCATTATTTTTAAATCGATAATTAGATATTATTTTACTTATTAGCTTCTTCCTTTCATCTTCTAAATCCTCTTTATATAAAGGAATATCATCTTCAATAATCTCTACCATTCTCGTAAATTTAGCATCTATACGTTCAATAATTTTTTCGTCTGCTGCAGTATTGCTTATTATATGGTAATAGGTGGTATCATATATTATTTGGTTGTAATTATCGTCCAACCAAACTCTATGTATTCTATCTCTAGATTGAATATAAGGAGCTGCGGAATACGATCTTTCAAAATAGATAGCGTTATGACATATTTTATGAAGCGAAATAGACTCTCCTAGTACCATTGGATTAGAAATTAAATAATCCAAATCCCCCTTTTTGAAATCACTCACTATACTCTTTCTTGTAAACTCAACTTTATCGGGAATAATTGAGCTTTGATTCGTTTCCCCAATAACATAATTACCATTTAGTCCATTACTCTTTAAGTATTTATCTAAACGCTTAATTGAGTCAGTAAAGTAACCCCATATTAGTACTTTTTCACCCTTTTCATTAAGTGACCTTACTATTTCAAGAGTTTTATTAAATTTTGAAGGGATATATGTCGGTAATGAAAGAAGTAATTTATCATATAACTCAACCCCTAAAATTTGGGGAATTGTAATAGTTACTTCCTCATTAAAATATAGAACATCGTTTTCATTTGGAATATTTTTTTTTAGCAGATTTAAATTTAAAGAAGCCTGAATTAATCTAAAAAAAATAGTGTTTTTATTGCCCTCAAAAACTTCGTCAGAGAGAGCTTTTTCTAGTTTATTGTAGATTTCACGCTCAATTAAATTTAATTCATTCGTTATTTTAATATCTTGGAAATCGGGAAGATTTAGATCAGATTTTTTGATACGAACAAAAAACGGTTTTATATTTTCAATAAGGGCGTCAATTTCAGTAAGAATAGGTCTTTCACTTAATTGCTTCAAGTAATGCTGATTATAGTCCATTACATTTTTTTGAGGATATATAAACTTAAATAAGTTATACAAGTCCTCATAGCCATTTGGTGCGGGTGTTCCAGTTAGAACTACTCTAGATGATGCATGTTGAGCTAGGCTAAGTACGGTCCTGGCCCAAATGCCCTCTACATTTTTAAATTTATGCGCTTCGTCACAAACAAAAAGAACAGCATTTTCAGGATTTTTCATGAAAGATGATAGTTCCTCCTTTAATGTAGGTAAAGACTGATAAGAGAAAAGGTATAAATCATATGAAGCTGAAGTTATACCTTTTAGCACATTTCTTTTATCATCAATGCTATTTGCAGAACTAAACCTAAATGATTTTGCTTTTCGGCCAAAACACTCATAGTATTCGTCTTCCCAAGGCTCAAATGACGATAATGGACCTACAACAACAATTTTATTTACATATTTATTACTTGATTTCCCAAGATTATTAAGATATGAAAACGCAGCATAAACTATTGATGTTTTACCTGCACCAGGCACAGAGAAATTACAAGAGTTTTGTGAAAAGGCAAGATGGTACGCACTTAAAGCTTGGAGTTTAAACAATCTACGATTTGGCAACGTGTCAGTTAACACATTGCAAAAGTGTTCTAACTCTAAGGATTGGTAATTGTCCTCTCTAATAAGTTTTGCTTCCCTTGTGAATAGTCGAAATTTTTCTTCCTGTAAAACTTTGTCATTGATGACATCTTTTATGTTTTTGTCATAAATGATAGTATGATTTTTATTCTTCTTTTTTAGATACTCAATAGTATAGCTTATTGTTTTTTCTGAATCACTATTTTGACTCAGTACTAGAATAATTCGATCCTCCTCAATGGTGTGTGTCTGGAATTTATTATTAAACCAAGACTTATAATTCGATCTTTTGAGAAAGTCAATTTCCCCCGATATTATAATATTGTCACCTTCTTTTTTTAAAACTATTTCCTTCAAGGTTGTAAATTCTTTTTGAGAACTTCAGCTATCTTTCTAATACTATTTACATATTCAAAATTCTTAGCAGAGTGTCTTTCTAAACTTCTTAAAACCCCATCTTCAAATTCAACCTCCATATTATTCTTGAATCTATCTTCATCGATTAGACTTGAAAGTTTTCGAAATGCTTCTTCAATTAATTGTTCTGGTTTATTTATCAGCGCTTTATTTTCTAATCTATTCTTTGCCTTGCTTAAAACTCCTCGAAGAGCTGGAGAGACCTTATCAGCCCAAACTTTGTCCGCTTTTGCTGCAGCTACTGAAAGATTATGGTTACAATCCTCCATAAAATCGTCTGCACTACAATCGAAGCTACTTATATCCTCATTATTGGAATCTCTTGCTTCTTCCCAAATATTTTTATTAGTAAAAATCGCTTTTTCTTGACTATCAATAAAAAATAATTCTCGAACTTTTTTGGGATTCCATTCACCAATATGTTTTTTATCCACGTTGTAGATATATCTTATTAAATTAAACGCAAAGTCTTTGTATTCATCCAAGTCAAACTCTTCCACATGCCATCCGACTTTCCCTTTACCTTTTGAATATAGTTCATAGTTTTTATATAAATTTATGAATAAATCCTCCGTATTCCTGAGTCGAGAATAAATATTGGGAGCGCCAATATATACAAGATATTCTTGCATCATTTTACCAATACCATAATTTTGACGAATCTCAGAGGGCTTTTTTGCCCTCATAATCTCCACTAATGAATCAATCGACATTGTAGGTGAGGTTACATCAATATATTTGTCAATAAAGTCAATAATTTTCCAATACTTTTCTAATGGACTATAACCTAATTTCTCATCAGTTCCTAGTTGAATTTGTGTCTCTAATATTTTTATCTGTTGTTCTTTTGAGCCACCATCTTTATATGTATCATCTAAAATAATCGCCTTGAAGGGTAGATTTTTCCCTTCCTTATTTAGTTTACGAATACACATGAAACGCCTATTGCCATCAACGATAATACCATCTCGTGTAATAACACCTGGCTCTAACTGTCCTCGTTCACTAATATTCGTTTTTGTATCTTTATTTGGTCCAGGAGTTTTATCCCAAATAAACTGTTCAATTAAATCATTTAATTCATCAACACTTTTGTTAGAAATATGATGCCCGTCAAGGCCCTCATGCTCCATTACCTCAGTACCTATTCTCCCGTTCAAGTAATTAAATTTCAATAAGTTAGGATCAACTTCATATACATTAAAATTTTTAATAGAACCTTTATACCATAGTTGGCGCTGTGAGATTGGTTCTGATTTTTTAATTTCTAAAATGTGTTCTTCAATTGTTTTTTTCATTTTACAGATTTTTAAAGTAAATCTTATTTTTTATATAAGAAGCGTTTAACCAAAAAGAATGCTTTGTGTAATGGGTGAGATTTGTGTAGGTGTCGTTAACTGGTAATTTCAGAACATCTTCTGTATTTATAGCGTGCGGACGGACATGACAGACTTCTGAAAACTTCGAGCCGGGGAAATTTGTTTTTCTTATTCCTTTAATGGAAATACTTTTTACAATGGCTCCATTCATAATAACCTCTCTTGTTCTATCGTAAACTTTTTTTGCCTCTAACAAATCAGACTTATCCATTTTCCACGAGACTACTCTTTTTAGTAGCAGTTCATTTTCTTTGTACTTAAAAAAAACAAAGAAAAAATTCTGTTCGAGAATTGACTTAAAACTAGAACTATCCCAGTCATTATTAGCTATGTCTATGAACTTGAATGCCGGGAATGAAATATTTTGAGTAGGTTTAAAATTTTCATCTAGCCTAACTGTGCGAATCACTGTTCTTGAATCATAAAATTCTAATAGTTCTCTTTGGGAAATATTCCCAATAATGGCTCTAGTGACAGTTGAACAATATCCTTTTGATTTTTTATTAGTATAAAAACCCAGATGTTCACAAATGGCGTCTATGTTTAAGTCATAATATTTTTCGAATTCATCTACTACTTTTGAATATTCTTTGCCTGGACTTTTAAGTCCTGACGCAAAGGATTTGATATTATTGCTCTTCTCTGAGTTAATGAAATTACTGATATATTTTTTCTTTAAGACGTAAAATATGTTTTTATTTCTTGTCTTTATTGAGTGCTGGTCCTGACTGTTTGTTTTTCTGTAAGCTGATGTTTTTTCACAACCCAAATAGAAAGTGTCACCCAGCAATAACTCACCACCTTTATTCGTATTTATCCTGTTTTTTATTATTTGCCAATCTTGTTTTATGATGCTTAAATCGCTCCCAGTTGGCTCCCATATACTTACTAATTCTATCTTAAAATTAAAATAACTTTCATTAGATTCCTGTCGATAAAATACAAATAATATTTGTGAGCTATTTTTCCAAAACGAGCTATCATTAAATTTCTCAATCTGAATTTGTTCAGAATTAATTTCATTAAGGAAAACATTATTAAAAACAGTAAATTCATTCTCTGTGACTGAATGTAACGGAATTGCTTTAAATCCTAACCTTGCTTCTTTAAAGAATGGCTCATCTGATTGATACTTGCTAAAAAAAAACAATTCAGATAAAGCGTCTTGCATATTTCCATACGAATGAAATCTCGTATCATTTGGAATAATATCAAGGAGTGACTTTCCTTCTAAACCTTTAGCATAGCTAAAAATAGATTCTATTGAATCTTTTATAAAAAAATCATGTTGGACTTTATCTGAATTATGTATTGACATTATTTTATATCATTTTCAACACCATTTGTTTATAAAGCTGCCTTCCCAATTTTTCAATTACTCCAACTACGAGCGCGTTACCCATAAAAAAAGCTCTTTTAGTATCTGAAGTTAAGCCCTCCATTTGTGTGTGATTATCGGGAAACATATTCAATCGTTCCAACTCAACTGGTGTAAGTCTTCTGTATTCGCCTTTCACCAATACAACGTGCTTAAATCTAGATGGGCTCTTCCCTCCTTCTCCTGTTATAATAGTTCTCGAAGCATTATCTAGTCTATCCGGAAAAATCATCCCTCCTTCAGCAAAGACATACTTGAATCCATCCTTAGTTGTTCTAGTTATTTTTTTAGCTCCTTTATGTGTATCCCAAAGTTTAAGATCTTCTTTTTGTATGAAAAATTCTTTTGTGACCTCTCCATTTTGAAGTACATCGCCTAGATTAGTATGTTTTCCTTTATAATGCGGCTTACTTTTAAAAGTAATCACATCGCCATCGACCATTATGCCGGTATTTTGAAAGCTTGATATTTTATCTCCAATACCAAATTTTTCAGATATTGTTTTCAAGCTTTTACTCAACTTAAAACTAGAAGGCTGGTTTTCAATAGTTATTTTGAATTCATTTGCTATAGTACCTTTTGATGTAATCCAATCTAATCCATTCTTCTTCAATTCTTGAAAAATGTTTGAGGTTTTGTGGTATCCTAGTATGAACACCCTTCTTCTTCTTTGTGGCATGCCATATTCAGCAGCATTTATTACCCTCCACTCTACTGCATATCCCAACTTATTTAGCCCCGACAACATTATTGCAAAATCACGACCTCTTTGATTAGCAGGAGATTTCAGCAACCTATCAACATTCTCTAACAACAGAAATTTAGGGCAACTCTCTCCCTTTTCCTCGAGTATTCTATATATAGACCACCAAAGCACACCTTTCTTTCCTAGAAGTCCTTTTGAATTTTTGAGTGACGTAGCTACTGAATAATCCTGACAAGGAAAGCCTCCAACTAATAAATCATGATCCGGAATATCCTTAGTCTGCACTGACTCAATATCTTCATTGCTATGACCTATTTTGCCAAATCGTTCTTCGTAAACAGTTGAAGCATGCTGTATTTTTGTTGAAGGTTCCCATTGGTTGCTCCAAATCACATCATACTTTGTTGCGAATCCTTTTTTGTATCCAGATGAAGCGCTTTTACCCTTATACCCTTCTAGACCTAACTTAAAGCCACCGACACCAGCAAAAAGTTCAACTACCTTTATTTTCTTCATATTTTTAAATCGCAATAAATATTTACTGGTCAATACAGTAAGCTCAAAGTTCTAAAATTTCAATGAATCCTTGATTTCTTCAACGCTCTTTTATCAACCAATATTGATTCTTTTTAAACAATACTTCAAAGTTGTATAGCAAGAACGTAAGGTATTTACGCAGTATAAATTATTTAATGGATTTAATTTTAATCCTTGATTTTCTGCATTTTTCTCAAGAAGTGAAACCTCACTTAAAGTTTTTTGTATTGATCACTTAAACTAGAGATTCTTTTTTTGAGATATTTTGAATGCTAGCGTTCGCATATGAGCATTAGATTTCGAAGTACATTATTTCTTATAGGTTTGTTTAGGCACAGTTATTTTCCTCTCCACTGTTTAGATATTAATTACAAATCCTTTTCTTCTCGATTTTCATAATTTTTGTTTAGCCATAATATTTGATACCTAAACAATTTTTTTAATGAATTGGTCTTTAGCCCGAAAGTAAATTCGTCCGTCTGTCTTTTGACAAAATTTTATATTTTCCGTAATAAATTTAGTTCCGATTGGGTGTAATTCTCTTTCGCTTTTACTGCATTCAATTACCACGTTTGTTGGTAAATTTTGTCCGCTTAAAGCTCTAACCCTAATACGCCCTGTTTCTATGTCCTTAAAGTTTTCACACTTTATATTTTCATAATAGTTACCTATGATTAATTCCATTTTATTCAGGTTTTTGTGGGTTTGGTCAAATGTTGCAACGTTTTGGCTATGAATTGTAACCCGAAGGGTATGATTTATAGCCATTGTTGAAGATAGTTAATAGTTTAAGATTGTATCATAATGTTCAGTTCCGATACTTTCTTCCGCCCATACATCCTGTTCAGTCACAATTTGTTCTAAGGATTTCCCGGATAAATTCATGTGGGTTAGAAGTAATTCAGATACTTTTTTACCATTAATTAAAATGATGGGTAATTTGTCATCTTTTATTTCTCCCTGAGCCGGTCCAGTGAAAGTATTAAGAGTGACTACCACACCAATATAACCACGAGTCATTCTTGATGCTACACGAGTTAGTTTTTCACCAGAAATTGAGTTTTTATACCTTTTTGATTGGCCGAGAACAATGATTGAAGTTTTAGAAAAATCATCATCTCCAATATCCAATCTACCAACATAGTCGACTCCTCTATCACCAGAACCGACAGTTATCCAGCCTCTATAGTATTTTTCAGAGTTAAAATACAATTCGGTAATGAAAGAGGCTAAAGCTTCAAATCTAATACCATCTATTGTTGGATTGGGATAATGCTTTTCTAATAATTCATTGATTAGAGATTGATTCTTAGTAGGCATATCCGATTGTTCTTTTTCAGAAACAATTCTGTATGACTTAATTTTCAGTCTGTTTTTAGATAGAACACTATTTCCATGCTTCACCCATTCTTTCCAACTTTTGGGAGCATTTTTTAAGGTGTCATTTACTGATATAGATTTATCTCGTCTATCATCAATCCATTTCCAATTAAATTTTTCGCCATCATCAAGTTTTAACAAGGTCACTTCAAATTGATAATTCGAAAAAACCTTGTTAGTTGTTTTTTCATATTGCTGCACTAACTTCGGACTTGTTGTTATTATACCAAACCCAATAAATTCTCTAAAACCAGTTTTTCCTTTAATACTGACAGTTCTAGTTATAATAATTGGAGGTGCTTTTAATCTATCTTCAATTTGTATTGAAGAGTATAGCTCAAGTATGGATAAGACGAGTTTATTTCCAAATGTTGATGACGCTGTTTTTGAAGATTGATAATTGTCTCCGTTATAAATTACTCTTCCTTCTTCTTGAAAAATTAAGTCTCTCCAAGGTGTTTGATTTTCATCTTCTTTAAATGGGTTGCTATGAAAATTTATTACAGGTGTTATTCCTCTGGATGATTTGAAATATGGCATCCCTTTAAATCTATTCAATGGAGTATCAAACCTGCCTTTGGTTAAGTCTTTCCAAGTCTTAAACTTTGCGCTTGATTCAGTAGAAAATATTTGATTTAATTCCATGTTCATTTTTCAATTATCTACAATGTTCCGTGTATGGTGCCAGAGCATCCCGTAGGGTGCTATTCACTATACACATTGTTGTGTTGTCGTTATTTAATTTTAAAATTTCACAAAAACTAATCATTTTACGAACCGTATAGTTCTAAATAGTTACCAGGAAATCACCCGAGAACATAGCTAAAATACTAAAAAAACATACTCTTACGCATTACTAATTGCGATGTAGTTGTTTTATAGCTATTGGGGAATAATGATATTCTTAAGAAAGAAAGATGAATTTTGATTGGTTTAGGCTGTTCGCATTTTAATAATATTAGGAGCTTTTGTTCTAATGCAATCAGAGAAACAGTTTTCAACGCTGTTGGCAGTATTTTCAATCTCCAAAATTTCAAGTAAAACAATTCGACTAGTCTCGCTTCTTTTTTTAGCCATGAACACGAGAGTGTTCAATAAAGTCTCCAATGTATCCTTTCGATATTTATGAGCTTGTAAAAGCCAATGATTGTAGTTTTCATTTCCTTCAAGTTGTCTTAACCTGATTATTTTAGCAAAAAAACCTTCTATATCTTTCAGTATAAAACGAACTTCACTGACTTCAATATAACTTAGATATTCATTGAAAATGGGCATAGCCCTTTCAATAACCATATTCTGTCTCAGAAATGAATGCTCAATAGCTTTATTGATTTTTGTTTGAAGTTTCGCAGCAGATTTCTTACTCGTGAGCGTAGCTGTAATTTCAGAATTCAATCGTATCGTATGAGTATTTTTAAAAGAGGTTAATCTTAACTGAGGTCGCATTGAGTAATTTGACAAAGTGAACGCGATTCTAAACCTATTTTAGTTTAAAAACAATCAATTTTCATTGACTATTTTCATATGAGAAAAGCGATTTTTTGCCTCACACCAGCAATACGTGGAAATCCTAGTTAACATAATGTTAATTATAGGACAAAAGGGCTGGATTTGTTATTCTTGGTAGTATTCAAGAATTCCGCTCAGCTGTGCTGATTAATATAAAATCAGTTCTAGGACAGCTTGCTGTACTATAACGGCAGATTTTATGTTAAAGGAATTCGCTCCATTGGTAAGGATTGAAAATTCTAGCGCACAGATTTCTTTTGTCGACTATAATATACATTATGTCTGCATTCGTTCCTCATTTGCCTTCGCCTAAATCGCTCAGGTAAATAGTTCGCACAGGCTGCCCGCGTTACTAGATTTTAAAATTCCGTCCTGTAGTTAAGTTTTATTTCAAATAATCGATTCTCGTGGATTTGGAATTCGTCTTCGTAGAATGATGTCCTATAATTTGACATTATATTAAGTAGCCCCGCGGCCATCGCATATTTGACTTTATAATCTTTTTGTTTTTGAATAACAAAAAATTCTATGCGCAAATTCAACCCGCAGCCAAAGCGCTTCAAGGTTTTGGTTCTCAATTGAAGTTTATTACTAGCTTTTAAATTCTGTAAAATTCTCTCTCTTTTCCAGCCGCACGCATAAGTATTAGCAAATTCGTCATTCTTCCTCAGTTTGCCATACACATGCTTTGCCCGTGCGCTTTTTGATTACGTTGCTTAATATTATGTTAAGTAGACATTTAAGATTTCGTAATTATCTTCTTTGCTCGTTTTGCCTTGATGCAAAAGAGCCAAAAAATCAAGGCTGAATTTCCTTCAGGATAAAGCTACGCTCGGCTTTTGCAGCACAAGCAAACTCCTTGCTCCTGCGTCGCTCGTTAAACATGCTTGCTTACGCCGGCCACCGCTTAAAAGCTTTCGCTGCTTTTTGACCTTCATGAAATGAGGCCAAGCCCCTGCCCTATTGAAATTGCCTGCGTTGAATTAGGATTATTCATCAAGCTACCGTGCTAATTTTAGTATTCTAATGGCTCCTTGAATAACAATAACAAAAACTATTGTTCCAATTAGTAGGTCTGGATATTGGTTTTTGGTCAAAAAAACAAGTACTCCTGCGAGTATTACACCTAAGTTTATGATTATGTCATTAGAAGTGAAGATTGCCGAGGCTTGCATATGCGCTTCTTTACTCTTTGCTTTTTGGATTAAATACAAAGACAAAGCATTCGCCACTAAGGCCAAAAATGAAACTGCAATCATGCTCTGAAATACAGGCATTTGTTCAGAACTGATAAATCGCCTAATTACTTCACTTAAACCAATAAGAGCCAAAAGAATTTGAAAATAACCACTCCATTTAGCAACGGTCTTTTTACGAATAGTAGATTGGCCAACAGCTATTAAACTAAGTGCATATACAATGGAATCAGCTAACATATCTAAAGAATCAGCTACCAAACCCATTGACTTGGAGACCCACCCAAAGAGTATTTCAATTAAAAAAAAAGAGAAGTTTATAAATAGAACTGCCCAAAGAATTTTTCGTTCATTGCTGGAATCATTTAATTTGCTTGAAGACTCATTCGTTTCTGATTCTGCAATCAACTCAGTATCTAACTTCAATTCTTCAAGTAAATTCAATATATCAGTCGAAATGCCATTGTGGATAACGGATAGTTTTCTGTTTGCAATATCAAAATCAAGGTGTTCTATGGAATCATATTCGGATAGCTTCATCCGAATCAACTGCTCTTCTGAAGGGCAATCCATTTTGGAAATATGGTATATTGATTTAAACCTCAAAGCCATCTTCTTACGCTCTTTAGATATTCTTTGTATTCAGCTCCATGAGAGTCCATTAAATACTCTTCTTCTAATCGGACTTGAACTTGGACTGTTACAAGCATTACGCAAACCAAAGTAAAACTCAACGAATTTGGAAGTATCAAAAAAACTCCAATGTAAAACACGACAACTCCTAAGAACACCGGATTTCTAGAAACGCTAAATAATCCTTTATTTACAAGCTCAGTTTTCTCATCATAATCAATTCCAATTCGCCAAGAATTTGACATTTGAATTTGTGCTACTAAAGTCCAAATGAAAGCGAGTATTAATAGTATTACGCCTGTTATTTTAACGTTTTCCAAATCTAAATATGAAATTGGATTTAGAAAACTATATAGTGTTGAGGAAAAAGAATATACCCCAATAGTAAAGGCCATAAATGCAACGGTTATTTTGTAGATAAACCCTAAATAATCATGCGCTTTTTCTGTTGAACTAAATACGAAAGGATTAACTCCTGATTGGCGCCAAACGATAATTGAACGCAATACAAAAACTATAATTAAGTAGCCTATTGTAATTAACGGTGTAACAATTTGATATAAATTCATTTCAAGTACATTTTAATGACTATGCTCTGCTTCTCCTTTTTTCATTTCCGCCAACAAGTAGTAGGCATTATTCCAAGCTACTATTGTTCCTGTAGGAAGCGGATTCAACAGTTTGACTTCAATCCAACCGTTATCATTGATACCAGCAATTACTTCAACGGGTTTAAATGCCCATTCTGTGACACCATCATCCATTTCTTTTTTAGCTGTAAATATGAAACGCTTATCCCCTTCCCTAACCAGTCCAGCTTCTGGGAGTGCATAACTTTGGTTATCTTCAACCGAAATTCTTCCGCGAACATACATCCCAGGAATAAGCAAACCTTCTTTATTATCGATATCTGCATGAATGTGAATTGCTTTTGGATTTTCCTCAAAAGATTTTCCTACAGAATAAATTGTAGCCTCAAGCTCTTTTCTTTTCATTGATTCAACAGAAAACTTCACCTTCTGCCCTTCCTTTACTCTGTGCATATCTTTTTCAAATACCATAAAATCGGCATGAATATGATCAATATTTACAATCTCAAACATTTCAGTTTGCGGTTGAACATATTGACCTGTTTTCACTTCAACTAGTCGTATATGCCCTTGAAGAGGGCTAGATACAGGAACCAACTCATAAATTTCACCTTTTTTTATTTTATCGACATTAAGACCCATTAATTTAAGTTGCGCTTTGTACCCGTTTACCGCCCCGACCATTGACTGGTAATTAGCTTTGGTTTTTTGAAACTCTTTCCCAGAACCTACTTTTTCTTCGTAGAGTTTTTTTTGTCTCTGATACTCTAGTTCCAAGTATTGTAATTGGCTCCAACTATTAATATAAGCTGTTTGAAGATTAATAAGGTCTGGATGGCTTATGTATGCTAACACTTGACCTTTTGAAACCTTATCCCCTTCTATTACTTCAATGCTGGAAACATTTGCTCCGATTATAGCTGTTACTGTAGCTTCGTTCTGAGGAGGCACTTCTAAACGACCACTTGCATCAACATATGAGCTGACATTCCGCATGGGAAGTGTATCTGTTATCATATCTAAGATATGGAATTGTTTTTCCGAAAAATGAACTTCCTCTTCATGCCCTTCACCGTGTTCTTGATGTTCAGGTTCTGCTCCTTGGTCATGACTCTGCTCGTCCTTATGTTCATGAGTTGCGGACTCGCCTTCTTGATGATGCTCGTGATTATGACCTTCTTCATGTTCATGTTCATGATTGTGCTCTCCTTCATGATTATGGTTGTGATTTGTATCATTGTTGCATGCAGCTAGAATTAAACCAATTGTTATGCATACTGCGTATAATCTTATATAATTTTTCATTTTAATTCGCTTTAATATTATTGACCAATAAGATGTTCTAGGTTTATAATCGCCTGATTATAACCGTTTAATGTGTTTAAGTAGTTGAACTTTAATTGAATGCTCTGATTTAAATTTTGGAAGTACTCTATATAATTTATAGCGCCATTTTCAAAACTCTTTTGGGCGTTCGCAATAACAAGATCAGCCTGTGGTACTGCTTTTTCTTTGTAATAATTCAGACTACTCTTGAACTTAAGCACTTCCTGCATTTTTTGTTCGTACTTTCCTTGAAGTATAATTGAGTAATAATTGGCATTTGTCTCAGCAATCTGCCTTTTTAATTTGGCCGATTTAATATCTGCCTTATAGGAACCATAAAACAATGGAATACTAATCCCAGCCTGAATTCCTGAAAAACGATCGGAGCCGGTGGCAATACTTCCGCCTTCAGTAGGACTTCCTATCAATGATTGATTGAAATAACCAACAGAAATATTAGGAAGCATTTTAGCCGATTGCACCGATTTTTCGGCATTTGCAATATCAATTTGCTTTTTAGTATAAGCCAATAATGGATTGTTAACGAGCTTGGTTGAATCATAAACATTATTCATGTCTCTTTCAGCTAACCTTTCTGGTAAAAACTCAACAGCAACTGTATCGTTTAATAAAACCCTGAGCTTGTTTTCTTGAATTGTAATGTCAGAAGCAATTAGATTTAACTGATTTTTAATTTCCATTACTCGGGTTTCTGCAGCTGCCTTCTCTAAGTAGCTAGTAGCTTCTGTCTCGTAACGAATAGAAGCCGCATGTAGAAACCTTTCATAAATTTTGTCTTGATACAACAACAACTTTTCTTTTTCCTTCAAATAGGCCAATTGAAACCAGCTTTCACGGATATCTCGTTTTAATCTGTTTTCCGTAGCAGTAAGTTGAATTTTGCTTCCTTCAGATTTTTCTTTTGCCAGATTTTTCTGATTGGAATACACAGTCGGGAAGCTTATTTGCTGATTGATACTAAGAGCAAAGTCTCGTTCATAGCTATTATACTGCCCATATTGTACAGCGAAATCCGTTTTCCCCAAATCGAACGCTGCCTTTTTACCTTGTTCTTGCAACTCAATATTTGTTTTCGCGATTTGTACAAAGCCGTTATTCGATAAACCATAAGTTACAGCATCCTCGATTGAGGAAATTGCCTTCTTTTTACTATCCTGTGCATTCAAACTATCGGTAGAAAAAATTGTTAGGCCGCCTATAAGTATCATTACAGTAAATACATTTGGAACTGGAGTTATGGAACTTCTGTTTTCTACCCAGTGATACAAAATAGGTAGGACAAAAAGTGTAAGCAATGTAGCTGTTATCATCCCACCGATTACCACGGTAGCAAGAGGTTGTTGTACCTCGGCTCCTGCTGAAGAAGAAACTGCCATCGGTAAAAAGCCCAAAACATCAGTTAAGGCTGTGAGCAATATCGGTCTAATACGACGTTTAGCGCCTAATCGTATTCGTTCGTTTATATTGATAACACCTTCTTCTTTTAGTTCATTCCAAGCGCTTATGAGTACCAAGCCGTTTAGTACTGCAACTCCAAATAGGACGATGAACCCTACTCCTGCTGAAATACTAAATGGCATATCTCTTAGCCATAAAGAAAAAATTCCTCCAATGGTAGCCAGCGGAATTGCTATGTATATCATAAGGGATTGTTTGACCGACTTTAGAGCAAAGAATATGAGCAGGAATATTAGCCCTAAAGCTATAGGTACTACTAATTGTAAGCGATTAGTTGCACGTTCAAGGTTTTCAAAGGCTCCTCCATAGCGGATATAATACCCAGGAGGAAGGTCTAGCTTTGCATCTAACTTTTGTTGAATTTCTTCAACTAATGTTTTAATATCTCGGCCACGCACATTTATTCCCACATAGGTTCTACGATTGGTATTGTCTCTGCTTATTTGCATTGAACCAAGTTGATAATTTATGTCGGCAATCTCCTTTATCGGAACCTGTAATCCATTGTCCAAGCTGAAGTATAAATTTTTAAGGTCATCCATGCTTATTCTATGCTCTTCATCCAAGCGAACAACTAAATCAAAGCGTTTTTCGCCTTCAAAAATCACTCCTGCTTTGCCACCAGCAAAAGCCGATTGTACAAGCATGTTCATGTCAGTTACATGAAGTCCGTATTGAGCGAGTTTATTTCGATTGTATTTTACTGTCATTTGAGGTAGCCCAGTAGTTGCCTCAACCTTCATGTCTCCGATACCAGCAGTTCCTGCAATGATTTTAGAAATTTCTTCGGCTTTTGTCGCTAAAACATTGATATCTTCACCATAAAGCTTTATAGCTACATCCTCTCTCACACCTTCTAATAATTCATTAAAACGCATCTCAATAGGCTGCGTAAATTCATAATTTACTCCAGGTATCTTTTCAAGCTCTTCTTTCATCAACCCAACTAGCTTATCTTTAGAGTCAGTGGTCAACCACTCCTCCTTTGGAGCCAAAATGACGAAGATGTCGGCCAAGTCCATGGGCATGGGATCGGTAGGAACTTCTGCCACTCCTATTCTACTTACAATTTTTTGAACTTCTGGAAATTTTTCTTTTACCGTTTTTTCAATTAGGGTTGTGGTAGCAATTGTCTCCGAAAGAGAGCTCCCTGGTTTCAATATTCCATGAAAAGCAATGTCGCCTTCATCTAATTGCGGGATAAATTCACCTCCCATACGAGAAAAAGTAAAAACTGCAAAACCCAGTAACAGAACAGCCGACCCAACAACCCATTTACCTTGTTTCAAAGCTTTACCCAATATAGGTTCATAAATATTCTCCAACCATATTACAAATCGGTCTCCCCAAGAGGTTTTATTGATGTTTCCAACTCTTATAAACCATGCAGACATCATAGGCACGTATGTAAGACAAAGTATCATAACCCCTATCATGGCAAACATGAAGGTTAGTGCCATAGGCTTGAACATTTTACCCTCTACCCCTTGTAATGCGAGAATTGGTATAAAAACAATAAGAATAATGAGTTGCCCAAAAAATGCAGAGTTCATCATTTTGCTTGAAGCGGTAAATGCAACTTCGTTTCGAACTTCTTTAGTAACTGTTTGCTTTTTCAATAATTTGTCGTGAAGCAAAAAGACGGTTCCTTCAACTATTATAACCGCCCCGTCCACAATAATGCCGAAGTCAATAGCACCTAGGCTCATCAGGTTAGCCCAAACGTCAAACACATTCATCATTATAAATGCAAATAGCAAGGAAAGCGGAATCGTAGATGCCACAATGACTCCTCCTCTCCAATTTCCAAGTAGAAAAACCAAAACAAAAATCACTATTAAAGCACCTTCCATTAAGTTGTTACTAACCGTACCAGTGGTTTTTGCAATCAGTTTACTTCGGTCTAACAAGGGCTCAATAATCACCCCATCAGGTAAGGATTTTTGAATCTCTTTCATGCGCTCTTTTACGCTTTCAATCACCTCATTTGAGTTTGCCCCTTTTAGCATCATTACCAAGCCTCCAACTACTTCGCCTTCTCCATCTTGGGTCAAAGCACCATATCGAATAGCCTTTCCATACTGCACTTTTGCTACATCTTTGACTCGAATAGGTAAGCCATTAACGTTTTTAACCAACATGTTTTCAATTTCCTTTAAGTTTCGTGCTAGGCCTTCACCCCTAATGAAATTCGCTAAGTGATCCTTTTCAATATAAGCTCCTCCTGTGTTTTGGTTATTCTTTTCAAGAGCTTTGTAAATATCAGTAATTGTTAATCCAATTGCTTTAAGCTCGTCTGGGTTAACCGCCACTTCATATTGTTTAATATGACCACCAATGGCGTTTATTTCTACAACACCTGGCACCATGGCCATTTGTCTTCGCACAATCCAATCTTGCATGGTTCGTAACTCAGATGGTGAATATTGTCCTTTATGATTAGAATCAACTTTCAAGGTATATTGGTAAATTTCACCTAATCCAGTTGAGATTGGTCCCATAGAAGGTTCACCAAATCCCGCTGGAATTTCTCCTTTTACTTCATTAAGTTTTTCGGCAACCAGTTGTCTGGGCAAATAAGTTCCCATATCGTCTTCAAAAACGATGGTGACTACTGATAATCCAAAACGCGAAATAGACCTTATTTCGGTTACATCGGGCAAGTTGGCCATGGCCAATTCTACAGGATAGGTAACGAATTGCTCTATATCTTCAGTTCCTAAATTTGGAGCCTGTGTAATGACCTGCACCTGATTGTTAGTAATGTCTGGTACAGCATCGAGCGGAACTTTAGTAATACTCCAAATACCGCCAATTATAAGTGCTATAGTAAGCAACCCTATAATTAGTTTGTTCTTTATCGAGAACGATATTATTTGATTAATCATACTTGTATTTTGTTTAATAAGCTCGTCCTTTATTTCAAGAACAAGATTTGCGGCTTTTGCCAATAATTATACTCAAGAGTGTGCCTTCAGATTGAAGGCATGAGGGATTTAAACTTTGTATTATAGAATAACATTCTCTATCAACCAGAGGTCAATAAATTCCATACAAAGCTTAAAACTGACTAAGCCAATTGCGGGGGGCGCCAAATGGCATTCAGGATACCTGAAGGAAAAAAATTTTCGTATTTCGCTGGTGTTTTTTGGTTTGCAATTAAAATCGACGATGCGATGGTTGTGTATTCATTAATTACAACAGGTACGTTGCAACAAAGGCACACGCAAAAGGGCGAGCAATGATCAGCACTTTGTGAATCATCCTCATGTTCGTGACCATCCGTAGAGTGCTCACATACATTTTCTGTGGCAATAGCTGAATGCTCAGCATCATCGCAAGGAACTCCACCTGACAAACTCAGAATTAGCGCTGATAATATGTAGCAAATGAACTTCACCAGGCGCAAAAGTAACAATTCATTAGACACTCCACACACAACTCCTTTCGCTACTCTTCAGTCGTTACGTGTTTCGCTCAGATGAGTAAAAGAGAGAGAATTTTGAATCAACATCCTACTAAACGGAATAAAAACCTTTCACTAGCCTCTTCTTGCTGAAGCAAGATCGGCAGAGCCAAAGTCTACGTTAACATAATGCTAGTCCATTATAGGACAAAAGGGCTGGATTTCTAATTCCTGTTAGTATTCAAGAATTCCGCTCAGCTGTGGTGATTAATATAAAATCAGTTCTAGGACAGCTTGCTGTACTATAACGGCAGATTTTATGTTAAAGGAATTCGCTCCATTGGTCAGGATTAAAATTTCTAACGCACAGATTTCTTTTGTCAACTATAATATACATTATGTCTGCGTTCGTACCTCACTTGCTCGGCTCTCGGCAGCCAAGTAAATAGCTCGCACATTTCCCGCGCATCCGTCAGGTTTTAATATTCTGTACAATTATCCACGTTCACGTCAAATATTGAATTCTCGTTACTTTAGATTTCGTCTCCGATTAATGATGTCCTATAATTAGACATTATATTAAGTAGCCCCGCGGCATTTGCGCTTTTTGATAATCAGAGTTCTTTTTCTTTTTGAATTTAAAAAAGAATCTGCTCGCTCAAAACCAGCCACACTCAGCCGCACTTCCAGGTTCCGTTTCCAATTAAAGTTGATTACTAGCTTTTAGATTTCGTAAAATTCTCTCTCTTGGCCAACGCACGCATAAGTATTACCGAATTCCCTTCGGTCAGTTCGGCATACACATGCCTTTTCCCACGCGCTTTTTAGATACTGCTAAATATTATGTTAAGTAGAAATATTTAGGTTTTATTTTCTTCTCTTTGCTCGTTTTGCCTTGATGCAAAAGAGCCAAAAAATCAAGGCTGCAATTTATTTCGGTTTAAGCTACACTCACAATAATCCAGCGCAGGTAAACTCCCCCGATTACCATCGGGGTCAAACAGTACCTGCTTTCACAGGCCTGCGCAATTATTCTTCGCTGCTTTAAAATCTCAATAAATTAAGGCCGGGCCCTACCCTTGTAAAATCATAACAAAATTGAAATTTGGGGTAATTCATTAAAAACAAGCTCAGCGCGCTCTCGTCTTTTCTATACGGCTTCGCATTGTATATGTATAATCTAAAAAGTCAATTCTCACTCGGGCAATGTCGGCTCAAACTGCCACAGGCAGTCTGCCCTCCTCGCACGAATTTTCTTCTGGTCCACGCTCAGATTTCATTAAATAAACTTAACATCGAATAATATTGTTTTCTTTCCATTTAAAAACGATGTAACCATGAATACTATAATTCTAAAAAACAACTCAAATTAAAGGTTCTTATTGACTTTCTCTGATTTGATGAAAATAGATTTTGAGGTAAAGGCAGAATTCCCATCACAAAAATCCGTTATGAATTTTACAATTTGAATTACTAATGAAAAACTAATTATATTCGCAATTGAATGGTTTTTAAAAGATTAGTGGCTGGGTTACTATTGCTTTGCTTAAGTGTTTCTTCAAGCGGAGTCTCCTTCAATGCGCATTTATGTAATGGTGAATTAGTAAGTTGGTCGTTTATTAAAAAACCAAAAGCTTGCAAGAAAAAAGTGCAATTCATTTGTGCTAACATTGATAAAAATTCAGATTTCCTAAAAGAAACCAACTGTTGTTCAGAAAAGAAGCTATGTTATCAACAAAATTTCATAAAAGAAAATTCTGTTGCAAGAAGTGCATTTCAAAATGCAACTTCCAATCTTGTCTTTTCTTTCTTTTATTATCGAGTTAACATATTCCATGTGCTTTGGTGCAAGACCTTTGCAAACCCTCCTCCTCTTATAGCTTGCTTTAATTTATTTAAAATTCGCACATTTATTCAGGTTTATAGATTATAGAGTTTAAGCAATACTCGCTAAACTTTATTATTTTAATTATAAACTGAATACAATGAAAAACTTTAATTTACTTACTATTTCAATCCTTTTGCTGACATTAAATATTTCAGCACAAACTGATATAACCTTAAAAATAAACCATCTCTTAGGCGAAGAAGTATTTGCCTTTAACAAAACAGTAACTGCTCCAGGAGAGTACAGTGTAAATGTTACGCGACTGGAATACTACATTTCTCAAATAAAGCTTGTTCACGACGGAGGCAAGATAGAAGTGTTATCTGATAAATATTTTCTAGTGAACGGGGCTTCCCTTTTCTCTTCATCTCTTGGTAATTTTAATATTTCAAAACTTGAAGAAATAAGATTTAGCATTGGCGTTGACAACCTGCCCAATACAAACCCAAATGATAATTCTACAAATACGACGAATCATGCTGACCCTTCTCTTTGGTTTGCCGGTCACCCACTCTCACCAAAATCACCATCTATGCATTGGGGTTGGACCTCAGGCTATCGTTTTGTTGCTCTAGAAGGTAAAACTGGTCTTGGAGCAGCTTATACCTATGAAATACATGCACTTGGAGATGGAAATTATAATGAAGTTTCGATTCCTACTGTAATAGATGCTTCGGGAGGTGAATTGAATATTGAGCTGGATGCAAATTACCTTAACAGTCTTAAAGATGTTGATGTTTCAAGTGGGCTCATTGAGCACGGATCTACTGGACAGGCGATTCCGTTTCTGAAGAACTTTCAAACGGAAGTATTTTCCGTAAAAGGTGAGCAAAAAGATTCAACTGTTAGTGTGCAAGAAAATGGTGAATTATTTAAATTCACTATTGGCCCAAATCCTTCAAACGGATTAAATCTTAAAGCATACTATAATCTTGTTTCTGAAACAGACTACCGTCTTTCAATAACTGATTTGAACGGCAAAATTGTTGAGCAAGTAAAACTCAGTGGAAGCAGCATTAATCTTACTGATTTATCTCCAGGTATTTATGTCGTTAATGTGCTTGAAGAAGGGGTTAGTGTTTATTCGCAGAAAGCCATAGTTACTCGATAAGCACTCAAAATGCGTAAAACAGCGTTTTTAGCATTTATTTGGGCTGTCATTGCAGGTACTACACTTAAGAACGATGAAACTCTATTTAGAAAGACGGATTATATTGTTCCTACTGTAATTTCTCCTGAGAATAATCTTTTTACCAATAAACGATATGAATTAGGTAAAAGGTTGTTTTTTGACCCAATGTTGTCAAGGGATAGCAGTATTAGCTGCTCTTCTTGTCATTTGCCCTCAAACGCTTTTTCTGACACTTTGCAGTTTAGCCTAGGAGTCCAAAATAGAATTGGGGTTAGAAACACTCCTTCTATTATGAATGTAGCTTTTCATCCTTATTATAACAAGGATGGAGGCGTGAATACTCTGGAAAAACAGGTTTTGGTTCCTATTCAAGAACACATTGAAATGGATTTTAATATTGTAAATATTTCTGATCGCATGCTTCGCGATTCATCATACTATTCAATGAGCGAAGAAGCATATGGTCGATATCCTGATCCGTTTGTTATTTCAAGAGCACTTGCATGTTTTGAGCGAACTCTTATTAGCAGTAATAGTCGCTTTGATCAGTATGTAAACTCCGGTGTTCCTCTAAATCCTTTAGAATTAAAAGGCATGGAACTTTTTTTTGGTAAAAAAGCAAATTGTGTTTCTTGTCATTCTGGATTTAATTTTTCCAATTATTCATTTGAAAATAATGGATTAAAGTTGATTTATACAGATTCTGGGAGAATGCGCGTAACAAATTTAGAATCTGATAGAGGATTATTTAAGGTTCCTTCCCTTAGAAATGTTGAGCTTTCAGGTCCTTATATGCATGATGGCTCAGTTAGAAGTTTAATTGAAGTAATAGAACATTACTCAGAAGGAATTAAACCATTTAAAAATAAAAGTGAACAAATAGAATCATTAGAATTAAGTATTAATGAAAAAGAAGCTCTCCTATCTTTTTTATTGACCCTAACTGATGAATCTTTAAAACAAAATAAAAATGAAAAATAAAACTTTAATAATATTGACTTGCGGATTCTTTGGTCTTGTATTAATCATAAATGCATGTAAAAAGGATGAAGTTGAATTACCTGTGGTTCCAGATAAACCAACTCCAGAAGAGCCAATAGTTCAGGATTTAACTCCTTATGAATTAAATTACGGATCCTTCCCTCCTCCTCAACTACCTGCAGATAATGAACTTACTAAAGAGAAGGTTAAACTAGGGAAAATGCTGTTCTATGATAAAAAACTTTCTAATGATTTGACTTTATCTTGTGCTAGCTGCCACAAGCAGGAGGATGCGTTTAATGATATCAGAAAGTTTAGTATTGGAACGGCTGGGCTTCCTGGTGGTCGCCAAGCTATGGCGATATTTAATATGGCGTGGCATAGAGCTGGTTTTTTCTGGGATGGTCGGGCACCATTACTTCGTGATCAAGCTTTGCTACCAATTCAAGACCCATTAGAAATGAACGAGACTCTCGAAAATGTGATTGTGAAGTTAGATGCAGAAGAAATCTATAAAAACCAATTTACGAGAGCATTTGGATCTGAAGAAATTACTTCTGAGAAAATTGGTTTGGCCATGGAGCAGTTTATGTTGACTATCCTTTCTATGGATTCCAAATACGATCAAGTTGAGTCTGGAAAAGGTTCATACACAGCAGCAGAGCAGAAAGGAAAAGACTTGTTTTTTAAAGAGTATAATGAATTCTTTCCTAATGAATCAGGTGCAGACTGTGCTCATTGTCATGGAGGTGCAAATTTTGACAACAGTCAGTTTATGAATAATGGTTTAGATACCGATGCCGAATTCACGGATTTGGGAAGAGCAAAAGTGACGAAGGATCCAAAGGATAATGCCAAATTTAAAGTTCCATCTCTACGAAATATTGAGCTTACTCCTCCTTATATGCATGATGGTCGATTTGCGACTTTAGAAGAGGTAATTGATCACTACAATAATGAGATCGATTCATCAAGCACCCTCGATAGAGCGCTTCTTGCAACAAGAAGTACAGGGCTGAGGCTATCTGATGAAGATAAACGAAACTTAATCGCATTTCTAAAGACTTTAACAGATGCTTCTTTGGCAAACAATTCGGAATACTTCAACCCTTTTCCAGAATAAAAAATAAAATAGGATGTTGGGAATTAATCCCAGCATCCTATTTCCAATTCTAAACATATAATTTGTAATCTAATCGCAGTGGAATGTGAATAATTGATTTTTTATGGAGTATTCCCTTCAACTTAGTAAGTACACATTAGATATTGTTCCTAATGCTTGTATAGTCGCTGGGACCCTATTACAGAATCAGTCTCATCCGATAAAGTAAGAACATAAATTCCTCTATTTAGTTCTTTGATATTTACAAGCGCATTGTTAAGCCCAATTTTTTTATGAATGACGGTTCTACCAGATAAGTCACTTACCTTTACCATCACAGATTCTTTATCAAAACCACTAACGGTTACATAATCTGTTGAAGGATTTGGAAATACTTTAAACGAAACAGTATTAGATTCCTCAAGTCCTACAAAAGTACCATCAGGCTCTCTTCTATTTACATTTTCATTATCAATTCTAACTACTTGCTTTGAGCTTTTATCGACAAACCATATCTTACCATCGTAATCTAGTTTTAGGCCCATAACATCATTGAAACCAGTAAGTTTTATTCTACCCATTTCAGGAAATCCATTTGATTGAGTTAAATCATACACTATTATCTCGCTTGTTCCATTATCGCTAATAATCAGCCTATCATTTGTTACATCAAGCCCACAAGGTCTTTCTAGACCAGTATTTGCGACAACCTCCCAAGCTACATTTTCCATATCAACGTTTTCAGCCAAGGTTTCGCTTGCCCGTACTGTTGAGGTCCCCTTTACACTGCCACTTGTTATATCAATTCTAACAATTCGTTTATTGCCTATATCATTTACATAGAGCCACTTTCTTTGTGGGTCTACTTCCATGTGACCCGGAATTAACCCTAGCCTCTTTAAAGAAATTTCTGGATATCGTCTAAGTCTTCCGTCATCGTGCCATGAATTACCAGGTCCATGGTCAGCTGCAAAATCATACATAGCCACATGTCCATTATAACCGTCAAAAACGAAATATTCATTGTTTTTATACCATGCTATTCCCGCACTATATGGGCTACCATGTAACATATCCAAATGGCTTCCATTGGTTCCTGGCCCCGCGTATTGAGCATATATAGAAAAATCAGAAGACCACAAACTTGGTCCTGTAAAAGGTGCCCTTTGACCATTTGAGAAGTTTGCATCCAGTACACCAGGCGAATTTGCCCAATCTCCTTTATCTCCGAATGCTAATGCAGTTGGTAAGGACATGAAGTGTCTGGAGTTTCCATCAACCTTGTGAAACGCTTCCTGATTGGATTTGCCAACATTCCTATACGTTACTGTGCTCCCACCTATACTTTCAGACCTCATATTTATTACCCAAAGTTCAGTAGAATCTTTTTTATTAAAGTCCAAATCGACGGGACTATTCAGACCATCTCGACTAGTTCCTACTTCAGTAAACTTATTCGAAGCTTTTTCTGTAATAAAGTCTTCTGGCCAAAAAGTTTGACCTTGAACGGTATTCATCATCAGCAAAAATCCGACGGATATTTTTAAAATATTTGTTTTTTTCATGATTCTAGTTTTATTGTTTTAATTCTTTTAGTTCCATTTCACACACTGGACAATCACCTTGTTTGTCATATGTTTTATCCACTCCCTCACACTTCATTGGGCATTGGAAAACTGCACCTGGTTTAGGTGCATCATTACAACTCATCACTATAATTGAAGTGAACAAAATAGTTGATAAGCATTTAACAGTATTTACTCTCATTATTTTTCAGTTTTTAGCGTTTTTAAAATGCGTTCAATTTCTTCCTCATCACCAGCATTAAATGCGTTTAGGGTCCAAACAATTTCTCGTTTACCATTTAGAATAATTAGGAACGGGGGTTGATTAATTCCTAATGCTCTCTTAAAATCCGCATTTTCATCTATAAATTGCTCCATTTCCCAACCATTGCCATTTACCATGGGTTCAACTTTGGGTATATTCCTTGAATCGTCAACCGATATACCTACTACTTTTAGTTTATAAGCATCTTCCCAATCCTGTAAGTAATCATCGGATATACTGGTTATACCATCAGTTGCGTGATGACACCAAGTTGCCCATACAATGATTAATATCGGGTTGCCATCATTGTAAATATTATCGGTTGAAATCGCATCACCCTTAAGAGTTTTAAGGTCTATTGAAGGTAAGACGCTATTTGTTTGTGCATGACTTTGTGTAATCCACAAAATCATGCAACACGTAATTACATGTACAATTTTCATTGACTTTATTTTAATTGAAAATAAGGTTGGGAATGGTCGGTTTAGAAACTAGATAGGACTATATTATAAAGACTTGATATAGGATTTGGTAATCCATCTGAGTCTTTGGAGGTGGAAGGTTTGAAAAGTGATGTTGTTTATTTATATCATTTATAGAACAAATTGTAGATGTGTTTGGACTTACAAACTTTACATCTATTTGATAATTTACTAACTCAGTAAATTTTCGAACTTGTTCTTCAGATTTAAAAACAATGTCTTTGTTTGAACAACAAGTCTTGTTGAATGAATCTCCTAAAGGGCTTTGTGTTTCTCTATTACAGATTTGATCGAGTTCAACCATCCCGCATCCCTCTGCTTCTCCTACAAGCGAATAGTTAATAAGCTCTGACCCGCAGTAATGAACATTTACATTCCATGTAACCGATGCAGTAACTGTAAGAGCTATTAGTAGTCCTGAAACAATCTGAAGAATATTTTTTTTAGCCGTTTTCACGAGACTTTAAAAATAGCAATTATTATTTATTCGTTTTAATTTCTGTTGAACTCCCACATCCCAACATACTATTTCCAAAGTATGGATTTCGAACATCCTGCTCCTTACTCAACCAGCTCGCCCCTTTTCCACCTATCGCCATAGGGCAATGTTGCTCATAAAGGGTGTCGAATTCAGAATGTAAGGGTTTGTAGTATTTAACGAGTTCGAGAAGAGAAGAAGAAAGATTTGCGAAGTAGGTTCTTAATTCTTCTATGTTTTCGGCCATTTTGATTTTATCCAATTGTTGGGTAAGCGTACTTTGCTGTGTCATCCACATTTTGTGCTCATCTCCTTTTACCAATGCCATATCAATTTGAGCCAGAGATTTTTGCATATCCTCCAATGATGCTTTCGCTTTATCCATATCGTCTTTTACTAACCCGTCTTTTACTCCAAGATAAGCAACCAATAAGCTCCCCTGTTGTTTTCTGAATGATACTGGAATAGCCTTTTCATTTGAATTGGTTTTATGGTTGGAATGGTCTTCATTTACCTTCGGTTTCTCATTCTTTTTACCGTGATTGTGACCTGTCATTACTGCTCCACCTTGCGGACTCATCATGCTTGGTTTTCCTTCTAATTGTGCCGCAGCATCAATATTAAACGCTCCATTAATAGCTATGATTTCATCTTCTTGAAGTCCGGCTTCAATTATCACCGAATCTCCTAGCGAAGGGCCAATAGTAACTTCCCTCATTTCAAAATGTCCTTCTTTCTGTTCATCGGATTGTACGTAAACCACAGAACGCTTTCCTGTCCACATAACAGCAGTATTCGGAATGGCAATTTCATGTCTATCCTTTGCTGAATTACCGAGTATAACTCCCGTAACAAATTGTTCTGGCTTTAGCATCCCTGACTGGTTAACATATTCGATTCTCGCTTTGGAGGCGCGTGTTTTTGGGTGTAATACGGGGTCTATATAACTGATTTTTCCAGTAAACTTTTTTCCTGGTAATGCGGTTGTTGTAAATTCTATTTTGTTACCCAGTTTTACCCATGGCAAGTCTTTTTCAAAGACATCAAACATTATCCAAACATTTGACAAATCCGCTACTTTGTATAAACCCTCGCCTTTGCTTATATAATCTCCTAATTGAACTAACTGTTCAAGTACAAAACCATTAATATCAGCATAAATGGGAAATACTTCTCTGACTTGTTTGGAGCCTTCTAGTTTATCTATTTCAGAAGGAGAAAGTTTCCAGTTTAAAAGTTTTTGCCTTGCCGCTTCGTACAATTCAGGAGACTCATTAATAACTTTAAGTGCTTCTAAAAATTCTTGCTGCGCAGTAACCAATTCCGGAGAATAAATATTGGCTAACAGCTGCCCTTTTGTAATTTGTTCTCCTGTAAAACTGACAAACAAATCCTCGATTCGGCCAGATAAATGAGAAGATTGAGTCTTTGTTTTTCTTTCATCAACTTCAACCTTTCCTGTAAGCCGTAATTGTTTTTGCGCCTTGCCTATTCCCACCCTAGCCGTTCTTATGTTGGCCAATTGCATAGCTGTTTTGGACATAAACACCGTATTTTCAGAACCAACTTCACCAGCTTCATTTCCAACCGGAATTAAGGTCATTCCGCATAGTGGACAATTTCCAGGTTCATTTGATCTAATTTGAGGATGCATAGAACATGTGTAAACTTCATTTTTAGTAGAAATCACAAGTTCTTCACTACTTTTTGCCTGTGTGTTAGAATTCCCAAAGAACAACCAACCCATTGCCATCCCTGCTACCAGAATAGAAGTGTATATCAAAATCGTTTTTTTATTTAAGTATTTCATTTTCGTTATTTAGATTGTAAATAATTCAACTTCGTTTTGGCCAAAGAGTATTCTCTCATTTGAACCAATTGACCTTCTTTATATTTCAATAATTTTTGTTGCAACCTTAGCAGCTCTTCATAGTCTTTTCCAGAATTTGAATACTCGTTTAACGTTAGGTTTATGGCTTGTTGAGTAAGTTTTAATTGTTGTTCATAAAGAGCGTGTTTTTCGTAAGCATTAGTAAGTTGATACCAATAAAGACTGTATTTGCTCGATAAGTCATTCTCTTTGTTTTCGATATGATATGCCAGAGCTTTCTGTTTATGGTTTGCTTCTAAAATAGCGGCTTTGTATTTTTTTCTGTACAAAGGAATACTGACACTTACCATTGGCATTATGGCATCCTTACCGTTATCGGATGAGTTTATAGAATTGGATTTATCAATAAAAATGTAGTCCAGTCCTACTCCAATTTTTGGCGCTCCTTGCTTTTTTGCAGCCTGCTCTTGATGTTTCGCTGACTCCATTTGTTGTTTTAAAGCTAGCACTGTTGGGTGCTCATTAAACAATGGTTTTTCTGCTAGCTCTTTTGACAATGCTATTTCTTCAAATTTTTCATTTATTGTGTATAATGTATCGTTTGGCCAATTCAGTATATTACTAAGCCTAACTCGATAAGGCTCTATCTCTTCTTCCAAAAGAAGCAAATCTGTTTTAGCGTTTTCAATCTCAATTTCTACTCTTAGAATATCTACCATACTTGATTTTCCGTTTGAGTAGGAAGATTTTGCTATTGCCAAGTAGGACTTTAATATTTTTAGATTTTCTTCTTGTAATTTAATTTGCTCTTGCAGCTCCAGCAATGGGTAATAACTCTCGGCAATTTCTACAAATAAGAATTTTTGTTTGTCTAAAAAAGTTTGGTATTTCGCCTCCGCAAAACTTGAAGCAGAATTTTCTTGAGACTTAAGTGTACCAAACCAAGGAAACATTTGAGTTAAGCCAATTTTAGCACTTTGTGGACCTACTCTAGTTTCAACAGGTTGAATAAAATACCCGAATGACAAAACTGGGTCAGAAAGCCCACTAACTTGGGCTGCCCTCTGCATACTCGATTGAAACTCTTCGAATGACGCTCGAACTTCCCTATTGCTGTCGGCAGCAATGGCGTACAACTCATCAATAGTTTGGCTTCGAACAACTCCCTGCAAAAGAAAAAGGGCAAATAGGCTACAAATTATTTTCGTTTTCATGATCTGTCCTCCTTGTTTAATTGTAATCGTTGATACATATAGTAAAGCACCGGAACTATAAAATAAGTTATGGCTGCTACTAACATTCCTCCAAATGCTGGAATGGCCATCGGAATCATAATATCAGAGCCCCTTCCTGTTGAAGTTAAAATGGGTAATAAGGCAATTATTGTTGTTGCAGAAGTCATAACGGCTGGTTTTATCCTACGTTTTCCTGCTTCAATCACTGTGCTTTTTAACGCTTCGTTGTCTTTTGGTTTTCTCTTTTTCATGTTTTGATCAAGGTACGTGCCCATGAGTACCCCGTCATCCGTGGCAATGCCAAAGAGTGCAATAAAACCTACCCATACTGCAACACTTAAATTGATGGGTTTTATTTGAAAAAGATTTTGGAGATGAACATTTAGAATCTCAAAATTTAAAAACCAGTCTTGCCCATAAAGCCACAGCACCACAAATCCTCCACTAAACGCCATGGCTATACCAGAAAAAATCATTAAAGAAGTGGCTATTGAAGAGAATTGGAAATAAAGGATTAAGAATATGACTACTAATACAAGTGGAACAATAATGGATAATCTCTTTTCTGCCCTTATTTGATTTTCGTAGCTGCCCGAAAACTTATAACTAACCCCATTTGGTACAGTCAATTCACCCGAATTAATTTTTGATTCTAATGCCTTTTGAGCATCCTCTACCACATCTACTTCGGCAAACCCGCTTTTTTTGTCAAACAATACATAACCCACCAAAAAGGTGTTTTCGCTTTTAATCACTTGTGGGCCGCGTACATATTCAATATCAACCAAATCGATTAAAGGTATTTGCTGCCCCTGAGATGAACTAAGCAATATATTGGCAATGGATTCTGGGTTATCTCTTAATTCTCTTGGATATCTTACTCTAATTGGAAACCTTTCCCTCCCTTCTACTGTTGAGGAAATTTGCATACCTCCTATTGCAGTTTCAATAGTTTGCTGAACATCTTCAATGGTAAGCCCGTATCTTGCTATTTGATCTCGTTTAATGTTCAAATGGATATAAGGTTTACCTACAATTCTATCGGCAAATACCGCTTCTTCTTTTACCGATTCAACTCCTTTAAGTATTGACTCTACCTGCATTCCAAACTTTTCAATTGTTTCAAGGTCAGGTCCAAACACTTTGATTCCCATAGGAGCTCTCATGCCTGTTTGCAGCATTACCAACCTAGTTTCAATGGGTTGTAATTTAGGCGCGCTGGTAACTCCTGGAATTTTAGACACACTTACTATTTCTTTCCATATATCGTCTTGAGAACGAATGTGCTGCCTCCAGTTTCTGAAATATTGACCATTCTCATCTGGTATTAGCAAGCTTGGGTCAGTTTTTTCTTTGAGCATAGCTTCATGACTCATTGCTTGTCCATTGTTTAACACATAATCACCAGCCTCATTCACTCTAAAGCGTTGTCTGCGCCCTTTTTTATTGACTATGTATTCTGGTTTGTAGTTGATGATATTCTCATACATGGAAATGGGGGCTGGATCCAAAGCAGATTCAACCCTGCCCAATTTACCAACAGCTAAGTCAACTTCGGGTATGCTTTTAAGAAGCATGTCGAGCTGTTGAACAACTTTCTTGTTTTGCGCCATACCTGAATGAGGCATAGAAGTTGGCATGAGTAAAAAGCTTCCTTCATCTAAAGAGGGCATAAATTCTTTGCCAATGCCCGGAAATGCGTTTACCGATTTTTTCCAAAAATTCGTTTCTTCTATTTCCAAACCAATCCAGTCTCCAACTTGTGGTATCCAGCCTAAGGTTGAATTGATACCAAGCCATATGGTTAGGCCAAATACTATTACAATGGAGGGAATAGTGAGGAACTTGACTCTATTATCGAGACACCAAGTTAAAATACGTTCGTATCCCGATTCTAGTAAGTAGAATCCGCCTAAAATGACAAAGAGCAATGCAGCAATAAATAGATAGTTTACAACAAAACTGCTTTCAACTCCTAGTGGCATCCAATACTGAGCAAGAAGATAAATTGTGTAAAGTAGAACGACAAAAAGATGAGCGTTTTTTGTAGCTCGATTTTGAACTGGTGAATACTCTCTAACAAACCAAGCAGCCGATAAAAGCATTAGGGCCACACCAGCAGGCACACTAACTGTAAAGGAAACAATTAAACCCGCTATTGCAACAAAGACATTCCAGGCAAATGATTTTCTGGTCTTTTTTGTTTTTATTCCAAATATCCAGTTCGCTATGGTTGGAAGAATGAATAAAGCAACAATAAGGGCCGCAACCAATGCAAATGTTTTGGTAAAAGCCAAAGGTCTAAAAAGCTTACCTTCTGCTGCCTGCATGGTAAACACGGGAATAAAACTCACTACCGTTGTAGCAACAGCCGTAATAATAGCAGAACTAACTTCTGAAGATGCATTGTAAACAATTGTTTTAACAGACATGCTGGAATTTGACTCTTTGATGTGCTTTATTATGTTTTCGGACAAAACAATCCCAAGGTCAACCATGGTTCCAATGGCAATGGCAATACCAGACAGTGCTACAATGTTTGCATCTACATGAAAATAACGCATAGCAATAAACACCATAAGAACTGAAATAGGAAGAAGTCCAGAGATAATAATAGATGCACGTACGTTAAGTACCATTATGATAATTACAATTATGGTAATAAGAATCTCCAGTGATAAGGCTTCTTCAAGAGTTCCTAAGGTTTCATATATAAGCTCGGTTCTGTCGTAAAAAGGAACTATTGTCAGTTGACTTATTCGGCCATCTTGCAACTTGCGTTTAGGTAAACCGGGAGATATTTCTTTGATTTTATTTTTTACATTATTGATTACCTCTAAAGGATTTGCACCGTATCTGGCAACCACTACTCCACCTACTACTTCTGCACCTTCTTTATCTAACAATCCTCTTCGTGTGGCTGGGCCCAATGAAACCCTTCCAATGTCTTTTACAGTAACAGGAACATTGTCTGTAACCTTTACAACGGCCTTTTCTAGGTCGTTTACTGACCTAACATAGCCAAGCCCTCTAATTAGATATTCAGCCATATTGATTTCGATGGTCTTTGCGCCAACATCTCGATTGGAACGCTGAACTGCTTTCATTACAGTATGTAATGAAATACCATAGGCTTTTAGGGCATCTGGATTAACATCTACTTGATACTCTTGCACAAACCCTCCAATTGAAGCAACTTCCGAAACTCCATCAGTCGCATTCAATCCATACTTCACATAAAAGTCTTGAACGGTTCTAATCTCATGTAAATCCCAACCTCCCGTAGGATTGCCGAGTGTATCTCTACCTTCAATGGTGTACCAAAATACCTGGCCCAATGAGGTTGCATCTGGACCTAAAACCGGTTGCGCCTCTTTGGGTATTAACCCATTTGGAAGCGAGTTTAATTTTTCTAATATCCGAGACCTTGACCAGTAAAAATCGATATCCTCATTGAAAATAATATAGATGCTAGAAAAGCCAAATACAGAAGAACTTCGAATGGATTTAACCCCTGGAATACCCAAAAGAGAAGTAGTTAGGGGGTAGGAAATCTGGTCTTCAATATCCTGTGGCGACCTTCCTTTCCATTCTGTAAATACAATTTGTTGGTTCTCTCCTATGTCCGGAATGGCGTCAACTGGAACAGGGTCTGACGGAATTCCTGCTATTTCCCAACCAAATGGAGCGGTAATAATTCCCCATGTAACCAATATTGCAAGGAGAATTATAGTTACTAATTTATTATCTAGAAAGTATTTTATTAAACGATTTATCATAGCTATTGATTTATTGAATTAATCAATGATTTGTCCTTTTGAAAGGACGGGAGAAATGAATCCTCCTGAGACTATGATATTCTAAATTAGAAAGGTCTGGAAGGCGACTTGAAAGTTGGTTAAAACACTTATAACAGGGGGTGACAGGCCATTTACCCCAAGTTTATTAAGCGAAACAAATTGAGTGAGTTTTAAATCTGGGTTACTTGGTAAAGAATAATTATGATTATAACAGATAGTTGTATTTGAAAGTTGGTAATTTTCGTCAGTATCAACCGAGTGGTAAACATTGTCACAACACTTTTTGGAAAACGATATTGGTTGATTTGATTTATCCATACACAAATCGTTTCCATTGCTCATTCCACAATCTAGATTGTGTTCACCAAAAGCTAAAGAGCTTTCTACGATTTCGCCTCCACACAAGTGCATTGAATACGTAGCTTTTGTACTACTTAATAGTATCAGTGCAATTAATAATGTGGAAAGGACTTTTTGCATTTCGTTACAAAGCTATTAAAATATAAGGGCAATTACCGCCATGGTTATCATACTAACATTTTCAACAATTGTTACTGTTGTCATAGGAAGGTTAAATACATCCCCTAGGCATGCGCATTTGATTTTTCGTTTGTCCATAACGCTTTGAACCACTCCTATTGTACCTATACCAAGTATAACGATAGTGAGCCCATTTGCCACAGAGTTCCATTGGTTAATGATAAATAATATGCCTATACCTAATTCTAAAAATGGATATACATATGCCCAACCAGGTATCAGTTTAGCAAGTGGGTCATACATTTTGAATGAACTGGCAAAACCTTTAATATTCAGGAACTTAAAGAAGGAAAATGCAATGAAGAAACCACCCATAAAATGCCTCATTAGTTCCTTGAGGTTTATTGTTTCGAAAGGAAATTGTACCAATAGAGAAACTCCAGCTACAAAGGATATTACCAAGATTAGAGGTTTATAAATAGAAATATTAATTTGAGTCGATTCAGGAATGTCTTCACTTTGTTGATTTGAAGCTAAAGAACGAATGGAATATTTACCCTGTTTTTGAAACAAAGCATTCATTTGACCCAAATCGATGGGGTTTTCGCTAACAATTTTAGCTTGTGGATAGTCTAGTTGGACGAAGGTGGATTTTACACCTTGCATGTTTGAAATGGTTTCTTGAACTTTAGCCACACACCCTTGACATGTCATGCCAATTATCTCATATTCTTTTGTAATCATGCAACAAAGGTGAATAGCATCGTGTGCTTGACTATTACAATATTCCTTAATTAACTTGTAAAATTTCGGCTTATAGTGTATCAATTGACCTTTTGTCACAGTTGGCCATTTTCTTAAACTCTGTTGGAGTCATTCCCGTTTCTTTTTTAAACTGATTTGACAGATAAGCGGCACTGCTATACCCTTCTTTGAAGGCAATTTCTGAATTGGTCAGGTTGGTGTAACACAAAAGTTCTTTAACCTTTTCTATGCGCAATAGAATCAAATACCGTTCTATTGTGGTACCCGTTACTGATGAAAAATGTTTTGACAGAACTCCGTATGACTTATGTAGCTTATCCTCCAACAATTGTGAAGGATTCTTTTGAGAATTCAAACTACCTTCATTCACCACTTCAATGAGGTAACTTTTTATTTGATTAATCAATTTGTCGGATTCATTTGAAACAAGCTCAAACCCTAGTTCTTTAATGGAATTATTTAATGATTCAAGGTCGTTGTTATTCAATTCACTTTTCAATTCAATACGGCCAAGTGCTACATTATAATAATCTATCTTTTGAGTATTAAGAATTGACTCAATAGCCAAAATACATCTAGGACAAACCATATTTTTAATATGCAAAATCATATATTCAAATGTACTCCATACACAACTTCCTTCACTCCATTTCGGTCGTTAAGTATTCCGTACTTAAGAATCTAGAGAGAGAATTTTAGTTGAAAGACTGGGATAGTTTAATGGAACCTAGAATCAGATTCTTTCGGGGATGAACCCCCGACAAATCTGAAGCGAAGCTACATTAACATAATGCTAGTCCATTATAGGGCATTTTAATATAAAGAGCGTATTCAGTACAGTTTGCTACATTATGTCCAAATCCTACATTTATAACGATCTAAAAGATAATTCTAAGATCTATTATCTAGTCTAGCTTGCTAGTTAATATAAAATCAGTTCTAGGACTTTAGTTGTAGAACAAACGATTTTATGTTAAACTCGTTTTCTGCTCGCTTAAACTTTTACTCAGATTTTAATATTCCGTACAATTATCCAAGTGCACGTTAAATATTGAATTCTAACGAAGACTAATCCTGCACACAGGCTGGCCCAATTAGCCACCGGCTAATTGTCCTGTAGAATGTTTGTTCTATAATTAGACACGGCAAACTTCCTGTGGAAATTTGAGCGCGTAATAAAAAAGCCGAAGACAAATCAATTGCCTTCGGCTTTCTAAATCTTTATAGAGCTAACTTATTGTCCTTCCGTTTTTGTCCAAAAACTTAAATAACCATTGAGCGACCTATACTCCAATTGAAATCCATTGGGAACATCGTCCCAAATGCTATGATAGGTAACCAGTCGAGTTCCAATTTTCGATTGATCCAATTGTTGATAAACGTAATCTGAATAGGCTAAGAACAATCCTTCTTTTCGCTGAACGGTATCATCAATTATTAAAGTTTGCTCAACGTTTTCGTAAAATGGATTGAAGAAATAAAACGCATCGAATGCATCAAATGCGATGTTGGTGATGTTTTCGTTTTTGAAACTCACGTTGGGAATTTCATATTGAGCAGCGAGTGCATTACAAACAGTGACAAAACTAGATCGCTGTTCAACACCGTGAAATGAACCTTTCGTTACAGCGGCTCCAACAAAACAAAACTTGCCTACTCCCGATCCAATATCCAAGACTTTACAGTTAGCATTGGGAGCAAGAAATTCTGCTGCTAATTTCGCAATGTGAACGGGAGTCCAATGAAGTGCAGACAATGCTCTTAATTCCTCCGGATAAATTTGGTCAAACTCTTCATCAGTTGTCTCTAAATTTTCGGCTAATGTCCTGAATATAATATTGTTGTAGGTATCCACTAAGGAGGTTAATAGCCGGTGCTGGCTGTTATTTTGTAAGGATCACATGGCGCTAAACTCGCTGCGAATCGAAAAAAGCTTAGCTTTTCTTCTTAAATGAGTTTGTAAATCGCTTGAATGTCCTTCAGATGTTTTTCGAAATCAATTTTTAAGTCAATCAACCGGCCCGTTTCAATGGAAAAAACCCAGCCATGCAACTTAATTCCTCTTTCAATAAATGCCTCTTGAAATGCCGCAGTCTTCACGATATTGATGCATTGCTCTTGTACATTTAATTCAACTAAACGGTCGTATTTACGCGCTTCATCTTTTATTTGATCCAGTTCCTCATGATGCAGTCGGTACACATCTCTTATGTTTCGTAACCAAGGATTTAGAATGCCAAGATCTTTAGCCTGCATAGCCGCCTTTACGCCGCCGCATTGGTAGTGGCCACAAATTACAACATGATCAACCTTTAAGTTATTGATGGCATAATTGAGCACGGTCATTACGTTCAAATCGATGCTAATAACCATATTCGCTACATTTCGATGTACGAATGCTTCGCCAGGTTCAAGTCCCATTAATTCTTCCGCACTCACCCTACTGTCTGAGCAACCTACATATAGCAAGGAAGGCGTTTGGCCCTTGTTCATATTTGTAAAGTAATCTGGATCAACTTTTAGTTTTTCAGCTACCCAACTTTCGTTATTCTCAAATACTTTATCAAAATCCATAGTACAGTTTTTTCATTTCGTTGAGGCAATAATAACAAATAAGAGTGATGCTATCATTAACAATTAACTCACTATCACTGCAAAATGTGCACATGCGCAGTTATAGCTTATCATTATTTACCAGAGCTTTTATCGTTTTGTAACCTATGTAACATTCTTCTAAAGGATTGCAGCTTACCTTTGCAATTCGAAAGCTAATTAAGTAATCATCAATACAGAGCAATTCAGTTATTGCAAGCATACAGCGTACTATGAACTTTGTTTTTCAACATAAACTTACCTTAATCGGAATTTTAATAGGCAGTATTGCTGGATATGCGTATTATCACTTTGTTGGCTGTGCAAGTGGCACTTGTGCAATTACTTCCCAACCCTTAAACAGCAGCGCATATGGCGCGTTAATGGGTTATTTATTGTTCAATAGTTTTAAAACGAAAAAATGAAAACAGAAGAAATTACGATAGCAAACTTAAAATGCAACGGCTGCGCATCTACTATTAAGAAAGAAATTCTAAAGCTGGAAGGTGTTACAGGCGTTGAAGTTGAATTGGAAAAAGATCATATTCAAGTTAGCGCTGAAGATAGTACCGAGCGAAGTAGTATTGTAGCGAAGCTGCATGCATTAGGCTATCCAGAGGCAACCGAAAAGAATGGATTATTGCTGCAATTGAAAAGCTATTCCAGCTGTATGGTGGGAAGAGTCAACAATATGGCCGCTTCAAAAAGCCAATAGTATGGTAGATTTAAAACAACGAGTTTTAACCGGCTGGACACTATCTAGATTCCTTTACCTTGGTTTGGGTATCGCTTTTATTATCAATTGCGTAATAACCGAGCAATGGTTTGGAGTTGTTTTCGGCGCTTATTTTGCTTCTATGGGACTTTTCGCTTTTGGTTGTGCAGGTGGCAATTGCTTTGTACCCAGTAAGAACGACACTTCAGCTAAAACTTCAACTGGAGAGCTTTCGGTTGATTTTGAAGAAGTAAAACCCTAATAACCTTGAAAAGGCCGAGTAAAGATGTGCTTTTCGTTGGCGTTCAGCTGGCTCTCTTTGCCGCTTACTTGTTTCGTATTCCCGAATTAGATGCTGCTGTTCCGACTTGGGCGCAGTACTCCGGACTACTAATAGCAGTCTTTGGAATAATTCTAGCACCAGCTTCTGTAATAGCGCTTAGAAACAGTTTATCGGTATTTCCCACTCCAAAAGACAGCGCTAACCTCATTCAATCGGGCATTTACAAATACATACGCCACCCTATTTACACGGGTATATTGCTGTTTACTTTCGGATTTGCTTTCTATTCTATGAACGGACTTCGCTTACTGATTTTTGCAGCTTTGCTTATGCTCTTTAAGTTTAAAGCCAGTTATGAAGAAGTACTGTTGCAATCAAAGTTTAGCGATTACAAACTCTACAAAACAACTTCAGGCATGTTCTTGCCGCGCTTTTAAGGCTAGTTTAACCTGCTATTTTCCGTGTTTGAAACAAGGGAAGTGAAAAGTCTACTGCAAAACGCTTCCCTCCTTTAAATCAACGCTAAAGTGATATTTCACCGGAATTTATATTCCTAGCTTGCTCTAGCCACTCTGATTCTTTCTTTTAGTAGAAAGTTAAGCAGGCTCAGCAGGTAAAGTTGAGCATTTTAGAACCAAGTCGACGTTTAGTATGTTTCCTAACTAATGAAAACAGCTTTGGGTAAAAAATGAATAACATCGCTCGTCCAAAAATCAACATTGTCTGGTTAAAGCGAGATTTACGCTTAAGAGACCATGCATCAATTGCATCGGCAGAACAAGCTGGACTACCCTATATAATCCTCTATATATTTGACTCAAAACTAATTAAGCACCAGGAAGTAAGCCTACGCCATTTACAGTTTTGCTGGCACTCTATTCAGGAGATGAATGTCGAACTAAAACTACTCAATAGAAAAGTGGAGACTTGCTATGGAAATTCATTGGAAGTATTCGAGTTTATCCGAGCGCATTACAATGTTAACCAAGTATTTTCTTATCGGGAAAGTGGTGTTCAGCTGACATGGAATCGGGATAAAGCAGTCGCAAGCTTTTTCAAGGTAGCAGGTATAAACTGGGTACAGCATCAACAAAATGGAGTATTGCGCGGTATCGAAAACCGAAAAGGCTGGGACAAAGCATGGTACACCAACATAAATAAGCCGGCAATTCATGTAGAGCTTTCCTCTGCTCAAGGGTTAAACCTGCAACATCCCTTTATAATTCCTGACGAACTTTTAGGAAAATGGTCGGACTACCCCAGCGATTACCAACCTGCTGGAGAAACGTACGCTTGGAAATACTTGCGGTCTTTTGCCGAAGAGCGCGGTAAAAACTACGCGAGGCACATATCGAAACCACAACAAAGTCGCTTATCCTGTGGACGAATTTCGCCGTACATAGCTTGGGGCAACCTAAGTATTCATCAGGCCTGTCACTTCATACGAGATCATTCGAATTACGATTCGAATAAACGGGCGTTTGAAGGTATTTTAACTCGACTCAAGTGGCACTGTCACTTTATTCAGAAGTTTGAAGTCGAACCGTCCTATGAAAACGAATGCATAAACAGAGGCTATGAGACATTGGAACGGCCGCTGAATGAAAAACGGATCGAAGCATGGAAAAACGGCTTAACGGGCTACCCGCTTATCGATGCATGTATGCGTTGTGTGAAACAAACGGGTTGGATCAATTTTAGAATGCGGGCCATGCTCGTCTCCTTTTTGTGCCACCACCTCGATCAAGATTGGCGCACGGGAGTGTATTTTCTAGCCAATCAATTTTTGGACTTTGAACCCGGTATTCACTACCCACAATTTCAGATGCAGGCGGGCACAACGGGCATAAATACCGTTAGAATATACAACCCTATAAAACAATCGAAAGATCACGATCCTGAAGGAGAATTCATTAAAAAATGGGTTCCAGAACTTAAAGCCGTTCCGGTGGCATTTATCCATGAACCGTGGAATATAACGGTTTTTGATATCCCAGAAAAAACCTTTCTTTTGGGACGGGATTACCCCTATCCAATTGTCAATTTGGAGGCAAGCGGTAAACTTGCTCGAGCTAAGATTTGGGGGCACAGAAAAAATGAGCTGGTAAAAATGGAGAATCAGCGCATTCTAAAAACCCACGTCAGACCAAATAATTCAGTAAGAAAAACAAAGCATGAAAAACCGTAAAGGCCAATTGCCCACGAAGATTTGCCCAGTTTGTAAACTTCCTTTTGAGTGGCGAAAAAAATGGGAGAAGAACTGGGAAGAAGTAAAATATTGCAGCGAGCGCTGCAGAAGATCGAAATAAATAAAAACTACAAATGACTGAAGTTACCCTCGTTTTTCCCCATCAACTTTTTCAGAACAACCCTGCCCTTGACAAAATTAGACCGGTTTATTTGGTAGAGGAGTTTTTGTTTTTCAAGCAGTACAATTTCCACAAACAAAAGATTGCTTTTCACAGAGCGAGTATGAAAAGCTACGAATTAGACTTAACATCGGCGGGTTATAAGGTTAATTACATCAATGCTACTGATGCAAACGCTGATATCAGTAAGCTAATGCTGCACTTGTCTGCAGCGGGTGTACAAACAATTTATTTCGCAGACCCGAGCGACAATTGGCTGTCGAAAAAAATAAACACCAGCGCGGTTAACTGTGGAATTACCATCGAGCAATTCGAGAATCCACTATTCTTGAATTCCAAAGAAGATTTAGCGGCCTTTTTTAGATCGGACAAGAAAAAATTCTTTCAAACTTCCTTTTACAAGAGTCAACGCAAAAAGTGGAACATATTAATCGATGAAAATGAGCAACCTGTTGGCGATCAATGGTCTTTCGATGCCGATAACAGAAAAAAATATCCGAAATCAAAAACACCCCCTGCAGTTCAGTTCCCAGCAACAAATTCCATTTGGAAAGAAGCGCTGAGTTATACGAATACTCATTTTTCCGACAACCTAGGTAAGCTTGGCGAAGAACCGCTCTACCCTTTCTCAAAGGAGGAAGCACACAATTGGCTCAACCAGTTTTTAGAGCAGCGCTTTCTCGAATTTGGAAGCTACGAAGATGCTATTGTAAAAGAAGAGCTTATTCTGCACCACAGCCTGCTCTCTCCGCTTATCAATGCCGGAATACTGCACCCGAAAGCAGTTATCGACCAAGCGTTGAAATTTGCCAATGAAGCTAAGGTGCCGCTCAATTCAACTGAAGGTTTTGTGCGACAGATCAGCGGTTGGCGTGAATTTACCAGAGGGATGTACGAGGTAAAGGGAAGTTTTTCGCGAACGCGCAACTTTTGGGGTTTTACACGAAAGATTCCGAGTTCATTTTATAACGGCACCACTGGCATTTTACCGGTAGATATAACTATTAAAAAGGTGCTTGAAACGGGTTATTGCCATCATATTGAACGGCTTATGGTGTTGGGCAATTTCATGCTTTTGTGTCAATTTGATCCCGACGAAGTTTACCGTTGGTTTATGGAGTTATTTATCGACGCCTACGACTGGGTAATGGTGCCCAATGTTTATGGAATGAGTCAATTTGCAGATGGTGGCACGTTCGCCACTAAGCCCTATATCAGCGGGTCAAATTACTTGCGTAAAATGAGTAATTACCCCAAAGGAGAATGGGAAACGGTTTGGGATGGTTTGTTTTGGAATTTCATGGATCAAGAGCGCGATTTTTTCCTTTCCAATCCTCGCTTAAGTATGTTGGTTCGAAATTTTGACAAAATGAGTCCTGAGAAAAAGGAAGGTCATCTGCAAACCGCCGCAAAGTTTTTAGATAGTTTGGATAGTCAGCAAGGAGTTGGAGCATTATGAAGTAGCTCTTAATACGCGTTGAGCGGTGATGTAATAAGCTATCGACAAGCTAGCCGTATTAAAAAGATAAATAAGTGGTTTAAACAAACTATTTAAGCTTATGTAACTTATGTAACATCCTAGCGCAATTAAGGAATAAACATTTGTTTTTCAGGAATTATTGACAAGCAATGAAAGCATCAGCAATCGCAAATCACTCAGGAATACTTTTTATGCTCAAGCATAAACTTACTTTATTAGGCATAGTGGTATGTGGTATTGCGGGATATGTGTATTACTATTATGTGGGTTGTGCTAGTGGAACGTGTTCGATTACTTCAGACCCAATGAACAGTGCCTTATACGGAGCGCTAATGGGTGGTTTATTGTTCAGCAATTTTACAAAAGAAAAATGAAAAATTTAAAGCAACGTGTATTAACTGGTTGGACATTTTCAAGGTTCTTGTATCTAGGTTTAGGATCAGCATTTATTATCAATTCAATAATGACTGAACAATGGTTCGGCGTAGCATTTGGTGCTTATTTTGCTTCGATGGGTCTTTTTGCTTTTGGTTGTGCTTCTGGAAATTGTTACGTTCCTCCTTCTTCTAATTCAGCCAAAAATAGTGAGCATACAAATGATGTAACTGTTGAATTTGAAGAGGTGAAGGGAAAGTAAATATCCTTTAATTTACCTGTTTAGCTTAATCAAACCACCATCTTTTCAATGCTTAAATTGTAAATCTGAATTAGCATTTAACAGCATTATCAACCATTATTCACTTTAACAACTCCGTTAATCCTTTTCCTTAACAGCATGACGTGATTAGGCATTTTATTTGCACGCTTTAAAGCATTATGAAACAACTATTTCTCTCACTTTTCTTTCTAAGTATTTCGTCAGGATGTTTGGCTCAAACTCCAGTTTGTACTCCAACAGGATATCGCCTCATCGATGACGATGGAGATTTTTTGGATAAGGCTCCCAGAACCTATATCGACAATACTCATCCAAAGTACTTCTTATCTTATAAAAATGGCAGTTTTTCATATATCAATGCTTACGGAAAAAGCATGTTCCCAGTAGACTTTAGCATAGCCTACCCATTTTATGGAGATTTTGCTTTGGCTCAACGCAACGGTAAATTCTATCATTTATCCTCAGAAGGGTTATTCATAGATACTCTAGAGCATCCTTTAAAACCCATGGTTCATGATAAAAGTGTTTTAATATCATTAGAAAAGAAAAAGATATGGCATTCTTCAGGGGAACTCTTAAGAACTTTCGAAGACAGTATAATAATTAGCGATCACAGTGGCATGTTTTTATGGAATCGTGAAGATCAAACTGCAGAGCAATTTACCACAAGCTATGGTAGATCAAAATTGAATAAAATAAAAGAATACAAAAACGTCACAAAAGTGGACAATACACAACAAGGGTATGTGGTCATCGTTCAGCAAAAAGGTAAAGACCAATTGTTTTCGGTTATGGATAAAAATGGTCAAGCCATTTTAGCAAATCAACCAGATATTAATTATTACAAAACCCTCCGTGTAATTCAGCAGAACTATGTATTTGTTTCTGACAAAGGCGCTCCTATGCGTATTCAAAACCCTTGGGAGTTCAATATGTGGTGGCCTATGCAGTATCTCAAGTCCGACCGCAACAGGATTAACAACGGTAGTTTGTGTTTGTCGAATAGAAAAGAACTCTCTAGATTCGGAGTTCTTTTAGGAACTGAGAAGTACGTGAGCTGTGATAATGGGGTTGTTCAAGGTAATTATTTGTTCGATCGAATTTTACCTACCAACAGCCGTTCAGGTAAATATCCGGTTAAAATGAAGCAGAAATGGTATCTGTACCAACCCAATAAAGAGCTTTTGGAACCCTTACCCTATAAGGAAATTCACCCTATGGGTATTAAAAACGAGGTAATGTTGGTTTCTGACACTATTGGCGATAACCCAACAAAAAAATGGGCAGTATATAGTTTTAAAACCGATAAGAAAACAAATGAGGAGTTTGTGCTAAAGCGTCAAAGTTTGGAGTTATTCAAATTGCACCAAGACTTAATTACCGATCCATGGTTTAATGATGTTATGAAGTTAAGTTTTAACGATCGTGCTTGCTACTTTTCTGAACAAGGCAAGCTTATCTTTACAGAAGAGGAAAATGTACCAACGTTTGAACTTAAAGACTTTTACACCTGTACTTTACGAGTTAATGCAAGAGTTTTTAAAGACATTCCTAAGGGTGTGAAAAGCAAAAAAGGCATTGAAGTACAAGTCAATCAAAACAACGGTTTAACGGTTAAGGTAATCAACAACGCAAAGGAAGAATTGCCAATTGAGTTTCAGGATGGTTTGTTTCAAATGAGTTTGCAGTTTGAGACCAAACCTGGAATATGGAAAACAGTAGCAGGGCCTCCACAAGTAACATGCGGAAACTCTTATTACAACGGAAAATTCCCTGCAAAAAAAATGGTGGAACAGCGCCTTGCTTTACCACCAGGATCTTCTTATGTGAATGTGCGAATGGCCTTAGAAATACAAGGACAAGAACAAGTGTATTCCAATGTAATTCGGTACGGGCTGCCTTCTGGTTTTTTACAAGGTTACTACCCTCCATACGGAATTCCAAGCCAAGTACTTTTGCCTTTGTATAAGAGAAAGCTTTAGTGACTTAACTCTCTAGCCTAACTGTAATTACTTTTTCCTCCCCCATACCATTAGTGTATTCCAATGCTTTTGATTTCCACGAGCATCCAATACTTCTGTATGCGTAATGTTATCTTCAAAGCTGATGTGCTCAATACCGAGTTCTTTAAGCAGTTGTATAAGGATGATTGGCTGTCCATATTTCCAGTTTTCGGTAGTTTGAAAGTTGAGCGGACTCGTTAATAGAAAAAAGCCGCCAGGTTTAAGACAATAAATCATTTGCACCAAAGCTAGACGCACATCCTTCACCCGATCTATCAAGAAGGTATTGATTAAAACATCCATTGAATTAGACTTAAAAGGCAAAGCACATGCATCGGCTTGCATTAAATGCACATTAGCTAGCTGCTTACCAATAAGTTTAAAGGGGGGCAATCCTGAACTTGAAAGATCTATTTGAAGTTCATTATTTTCCAACAAGATTTGTTTTGCACGGCGCAGCATGTTCAGTGAATAGTCAACGCCAATAAATTGAGCGTTGGGAAATGTTTCAGAAAGTTCGTACAAGGTTCTCCCTACACCACAACCCAAGTCCAGAATAACAGCATCTTGGTTAAGCTCCATTTGTTGATGAAGCACTGCATTAATTCTAGAATAAATACTATCAGTTTTGACTTTAAACGACAACTCGCCATAAGCCAGCCGCGTATAGAAATCAATGTTATCGATAACACTTTCGTATTTATCTTCAGCAATTTCTTTAGCCGTTCTTGGTGCGAAACAAGGTATTCCGTCAGACAAAATGTACATTTTCCGCACTTCACTTTTGATTATTTGTGGAATAGCTAACACAAGCAACAGTTTTAATTTTATGAGTTACAAAGAACAAAATAAAGCGATTTAGAATAAGCATCCGTTTACCTAACTTTATTCATAAAACCGATTAAAAATCACCTTACTTTCGAAAAAATAAGATTCAGGATTTCTACAATGCTGAAAAATCATCAAAAAGTTGAACTATCAAAAGTCCAAAAAAAACAATTAAAATGATGCAATTAAAAATCACCCTCCTACTTTTCGTTTCGGTTCTATTTTACAATTCGAATTACGCTCAATCCAAAAGCTTTGAGTGGGCTACCTCTTATGGCGGTAAAACAGCAGTACAAAGTTTTTCTATCGCGACAGATGCTTCGGGTAATACCTATTCCACAGGTTTTTTTAGCGATACGGTAGATTTTGATCCAGGTAGCGGTGTATTTAATCTCGCCTCTATAGGAAACACGAACGTTTTTGTGCAAAAGCTCGATTCAACAGGAGCGTTTGTTTGGGCGAAGTCTATTGGAGGGTCGTCTAATGACGCAGGCAACGCCATTACCACTGATAATTTTGGAAACGTTTACCTTACTGGAACCTTTCGCGGTTCGGGTGATTTTGATCCCAACGCAGGTGTTCGAGCGTTAACATCGCAAGGTGGTACGGATATATTTCTAATGAAACTCAATCAAAATGGAAGCTTTGCTTGGGCTGTTAGTTTTGGTGGTACCTCTAGAGACGAAGGACTGTCATTAACAACCGATAAATCGGGCAACGTATATGTAGCAGGGCTATTTAGTCGTCGAGTAGATTTTAACCCTGGCCCAGGTCTTGGAGCGGAGACATCGAATGGGAACACTGATGCTTATGTAGTAAAGTTTGACCCTAATGGCCGGTTTCAATGGATGAATCAAATGGGAGGTAACAGTATTGACCAGGCCCTAGCTATTAGTTATGATCCCAATGGCTAATTATACACAACTGGTCGTTTTATGTCTAGTGTTGATTTTGATCCGTCTCCCAACATTTTTAACCTTACTGGAGCCGGCGCTAGTCTTTTTATTCAAAAAGTAGATACAAACGGTAACTTTCAATGGGCAAAATCGGTTACTGCAGCTGGTGGATCGGCCATTGGATTGGGTATTGCATCCGACCAAAATGGCGATTGCTATACCGCAGGTAATTTTGCTGCTACGCCAGATTTTAACCCAAATGCTGGCGTGTTCACTATTGCATCAAACGGCAATAGCGATGCGTTTATCCTAAAACTAAAATCCAACGGTGATTTTGCTTGGGCAAAAGGATTTGGCGGCTTTCAGAGTGAAGATTGTAGAGCTATTTGCCTTGACAATGCTGGCTATGTATACGCAGCTGGTAAATACGGAAGTACTGTTGATTTTGATCCAAATAGCGGCACGTTCAATTTGAGTTCAGCCGGAGGAACCGTAGATGCGTTTATTCAAATATTGGATACCGCAGGGAATTTTGTGGACGCTAAATCTATGGGCGGTGCTAACAGCTGGGACGACGCCTACTCCCTACTCCATTGCTGCTGATGCGTTTGGCGGAGTCTACGCCACCGGATATTTTGAAGATACGGCTGATTTTAACCCAAACGCTGCCATCCAAAACCTTGTATCAAAAGGATCCAATGATCCATTTGTAATAAAACTGGGGAAATGTGTAACTACTAGCAGTACCGATACCAAATCGATTTGCGACTCCTTTACGTGGTTGGATGGCAAAACCTATACTAGCGATAACAACAGCGCTACCTTTACCTTGCCGAATGCTGTGGGTTGCGATTCTGTAATCACCCTCAACCTTACCATTAAACAATCAACGACATATACAGATATGCAGTCGGCATGCAATCAGTACGTATGGATAGACGGCAAAACCTATACGGCTAACGCATCAGGAGTGCAGCACATCTTAACCAATGCTGCAGGTTGCGACTCGGTAGTTACCTTAGACCTTACCATAAACAAATCAACAACTGGAACAGATACTCAAACAGCCTGTAAATCGTTTACTTGGATTGATGGCAATACCTATACATCGAACAACAATAGCGCTACTTCTACCCTAACAAATCAAGCCGGCTGCGATAGTGTCGTTACCCTTAACCTAACCATAGAAAATGTGAATACGACCGTAACCGCGAATAATACACAACTAACCAGTCAAGCGACCAATGCGAGCTATCAATGGGTAGATTGCAACGATAATTATTCAGCTGTAAGTGCGGCAACAAGTGCCTCTTTTGCGCCGGCTTCCAATGGGGATTATGCCTGTATCATAACGCAGGGAAGTTGCACCGATACTTCTGATTGTTTTTCCTTTAATTCAGTTGGTCTTCGAGCAATTGGTTCTAGTAATTCTATTACCATAGCTCCAAACCCTACAAATGGAGCGGTTAGGGTCAATTTTAATACCCTACAAGAACGTTCTCTTCGTTTGTACAATACTGCGGGAGCATTGCTATTTGAAGAAGCTAATTTTAATAACATGCAATTTGACTTTACAATTCAGCAAAGTCAAGGTGTTTATGTATTAGAAGTTGAATCTTCAGGTTCTTTTGAACGCTATCAAATCATAAAACAGTAATTACTCCGATCAAGCGTATAAATGCCCAAATAGAAGGATAGGTATTTTTACCTGTTTCAAACAATTTTGGTTGTTAACGTTGGCAGAACTATAGAATTTTTTTGAGGCTGCTGTTTTCACTAAGTAAAGTTTATTTCATGAAATGTGTACTTATGTATCAATCATCACCCTTAGCGGAGAACCCTTGATTCAAATTTGTATACATAAAATTACGATCATGACAAAAATTATCACTGTACTAGCAGTTTCATTATTTATCCAATTAGGCTTAAAAGCTCAGCCCGCTCCTATTGGCATTGAATTAGAATCTATTTCTATTCCGAACCTTGGCGGCGTACAATCATATGCATTTGGACAGCACAATGGCAAATGGCTAATAATAGGTGGCCGCCTAGATGGTTTGCATCGCAGGCAACCTTTTGCTGCATTTGATGTTGCTGGCCATAACAATAACCTGGTAGTAATAGACCCTGTAAACAAACAAAAATGGTCGGCTGCTTTAAGCTCGCTGCCTACTGGAATGCAGGAACAATTGAGCGCTACAAATATGGAGTTTTATCAAAGCGGAGATTATCTTTATTTCATTGGTGGTTATGGCTACAGCGCAACACAGCGCGATCATACGACATTTCCGAACTTGACCGCAATAAAGGTATCTGACGTTATTAATGCGGTTGTAAATGGAACTAGTTTTACCAGTTATTTTAGACAGATTAATGATCCTAAGTTTCAAGTTACTGGAGGCAGCTTGAAAAAAATAAACGATAACTACTATTTAATGGGTGGTCAAAAGTTTTTAGGTCGCTACAATCCAATGGGTCCGACTCACGGTCCAGGTTTTATTCAAGAATACGTTGATGGAGTTCGCATATTTTCAATCGCAGACGACGGCACAACAATTTTAGTTAACCACTTACCTTCTCACGATGACGCAGCAAATCTGCACCGACGAGATTACAATGCCGAGCCTCAAATCATGCCCAATGGTGAAGAAGGAATCACAATGTTTTCTGGGGTTTTTCAAACGAATGTAGATTTACCTTTTTTGAATTGTGTGAATATTGACACCGCTGGCTATCAAGTAAACAATGCTTTTCAGCAATATTACAACCACTACCACTGTGCAAGTATTCCTTTGTATTCAGCTGCAAATAACGAAATGCATACTTTGTTCTTTGGAGGTATCGCTCAGTATTACGACAGCTCAGGTGTATTGGTGCAAGATAACGATGTTCCATTTGTAAAAACCATTGCAAGAGTTACCCGTGATGCCAATGGAAAAATGACGGAATACAAACTTCCTGTAGACATGCCTTCGCTTTTAGGAGCGGGTTCTGAGTTCATTTTAAATAAAAGCTTACCTGCATATCCAAACGAAGTATTGAAGCTCGATGACATAAACGAAGAGCGTGTTTTATTGGGTTATATTTATGGAGGTATCAGCTCTACTGCAGCCAATATCTTCTTTACCAATACTGGAAGTCAAAGTAGCGCAAGCAGCGAAATATTTGCTGTGTATTTAACCAATTACCTAGAAAGCGTAGATCAGGTAAATGCACAAAGCGCCGGTTCTTTGGATTTACGGGTTTACCCTAACCCTTCTAACAAGGACTTCACGGTAGACTTTAAATTAACCCAAACAGATAACGTTAGAGTATCAATAACAGATATTAGCGGCCGTTTAATTGAAGATGTTGTGCTAAAGCATCAGCCCGCAGGAAAAAACACTTACTACAAAAAAGTACGCTCTTTTGACAAAAGCGGTGTTTACTTTATTACCATAGAAAGTTCTACCGAAAAAGCAGTTCAGAAGATTATTGTAGAGTAAGGCAGTATTCCTGTTTCTTACTCCCCAGCCGCAAAAAACTCATAAAAATGAGGAATCGTTTCTATGCCTTTTAGGTAATTGAAAACTCCGTAATGTTCGTTAGGTGAGTGAATGGCATCACTGTCCAATCCAAAGCCCATGAGAATAGACTTAGATTTCAATTCTTGTTCAAATAAGGCTACAATTGGAATACTTCCTCCCGAGCGAACTGGAATTGGTTTTTTTCCAAAGGTCACTTCATAAGCCTTACTTGCTGCCTGATATGCAGGATTATCGGTATGCGTAACATATCCATGCCCACCGTGGTGCGCTGTAACTTTTACCTTGACGCTTTTTGGGGCAATGGCTTTAAAATGCTTTTCAAACAATTCTGAAATTTCGTCTGGAGTTTGATTAGGAACCAAACGCATTGAGATTTTAGCGTTTGCTTTTGAAGCTATAACGGTTTTAGCACCTTCTCCTATATAACCGCCCCAAATTCCATTTACGTCTAAAGTTGGACGAATAGAATTGCGTTCCATGGTCGTATAGCCGGTTTCTCCGTGCACATCGTCAATGTCAAGAGCTTTTTTGTATGCATCTAAACTAAATGGAGCTTTAGCCATTTCAGCGCGATCAGCAGCACTCAAATCTTCCACGTTATCGTAGAACCCAGGAATAGTAATTCGATTGTCTTCATCTTGCAAGGAGGCAATCATTTTCGTCAAAATATTAATTGGGTTAGCTACTGCTCCACCATACAGCCCTGAATGTAAATCGCGATTCGAACCCGTTACTTCAACTTCCATATAAGCTAAGCCTCGCAAGCCTGTTGTGATTGAAGGAATATCGTTATCCAACATTCCCGTATCTGAAATCAAGATGACATCGTTGGCCAATTTTTCGTGATTGCGTTTTACATACCATTCCAAGTTTTTAGAACCCACCTCTTCTTCGCCTTCAATCATGAACTTTACGTTACAAGGCAAGGTATTGTGCTGCATCATCAATTCAAACGCCTTAACGTGCATGTACATTTGACCTTTATCATCGCAAGCTCCACGAGCAAAAATTGCTCCCTCTGGATGTCTTTCAGTAACTTTAATTACGGGCTCAAACGGCCCTGACGTCCACAATTCAATTGGATCCGCGGGTTGCACATCGTAGTGTCCGTATACCAAAACAGTGGGTTTAGCAGGATCGATAATCTTGTCTGCATAAACCACAGGATAACCCGGAGTTTCGCAAACTTCAACATTTTCAGCACCTGCTTCTGTCAAACGTTTCGCAACTTCATCAGCCGTTCGTATTACATCTGCTTTGTAAGCAGGATCTGCACTTACTGACGGAATACGCAGCAAATCGAATAATTCGTCTAAGTAACGTTGTTTATTTTCTTGAATGGAAACGGAATATTTTGACATCTTGTAAAGGTTTTTATTTGAGCTGTGAAATTAACGCTTAAAGCGGAATCCTAAAAAGATAAAACCCTAACAAAAACAAAATATCTAGGTCCAAGTCCAGCCTAAGCATCCTAAGCCAACTCAATCCCAATAAAAGACCCGCGTATAATCACCTATAAATACAGGAATAACAAGCGATTTCTACACACGAAACTTTCAGTGAAGTGGGCCTTTACCAAAAGAGGAAAGCGTTGGATGGAGAACTGTACTTTTTTTAGCGCTTTGTGCTTTTCTAGTTTTTGAGTTTTAGGCTTTTATTAGATCTAAATAGTTCACGATCTTATATCGAAGGCGATTTCTAAAGAAGGTACTCAATGGGCAATTTACGGCTCCCAATGCAATGAATACTAATCCTATAGCTAATAGGAATTGGTGATCTTCTGCAGTTGATAGCGCCATAAATGTGCTAATTATACCTTAAATAGTTAGGTTGTCAACATTTAATCCAAGGTCATTAATTGGAGATTTATCAATTATTTTCATGCTATGGCACCGCTTTATCATAAATACTTTGTTGTGGATTTCACAAAACACAATTATTGCTAACCGTTTTTGCTGATTCACATTGACCTAGATAACCATCGTGTCAATAGGCGCCAATCACTTATTTCATCTTTAGGTTATTTTCAGAAAATATTTTAATAATTGAAAACCAGTATTTTAACTGCTTTTAAACGTTTGCAAACTTTTACTTACGACTACAAATCATTAATCAACGCCTTACCCTTTTTTACTGCCACACATTTGTCCTGTCAATTTGAAATCGCGATTACTCTCAACTGACATTTATTAGTTAATCATTAAATTATTAGTCAAACATTAAATTTTATTAGTTATGAAAAGTATGAACAACCGTGTACAGTTAATAGGAAGATTAGGAACAGATCCAGAATTGAAAACTTTTGGAAACGACAGTAAAATGGCCCGTATAAATGTAGCCACCAGCGAACGTATAAAAGACAAAGACGGAAACTACACAGACAGCACTCAATGGCACAATGTAATTGCCTGGGGAAAGCTCGCTGACTTAGTGAACGACTACCTCAAAAAGGGTAGCGAATTGTGCCTAGAAGGCAAACTCAACAACCGCAGCTACGAAGATAAAGAAGGTAAAAAACAATACGTAACTGAAATCGTAATGCACGAAATGAAAATGTTGCGTGCTCCTAAATCGTAAGTAGACCCCTACTCTGCTTATAGGCCCTATACCGAATACTCGGTATGGGGCTTTTTTAGTTTTGTTTTTTTCAAGCCATTTTAGATTCCCGATCGTTGTCTGGAATGACGAACGGTGGATTTATATTAGCAAATGCTTTATGAAATAGTGTTGTTTTTCAAGTTTGAAAACCCATCTTAGATTCCCAATCGGAGTCGGGAATGACGAACGATGAATTTATATTAGCAAATGCTTTATGAAATAGTATTGTTTTTCAAGTTTGAAAACCCAGCTTAGATTCCCGATCGAAATCGGGAATGACGGGTGGTGGATTTATATTAGCAAATGCTTTATGAAATAGTGTTGTTTTTCAAGTTTGAAAACCCAGCTTAGATTCCCGATCGTAGTCGGGAATGACGCGTTAGAAAAGATTTTACCTATCGAGAAAATAAGCAGGCCTAAAACTGCACCTTTCCATTCAAAATCACCGATTCAATGTGGTTTGAACCAAAGCTGTAAGGAATGTAGGAATAGGAAGGAATGGCTTTGGTAATGATTAAGTTGGCTTTTTTGCCAAGGGCAATTGCACCGTGTGTCTCTGACAAATCCATTGCATACGCCCCATTTCTCAAAGAAGCATTAAAAGCTTCATTGGGCTTCATTTTCATTTTTACGCAAGCCAAAGACATTACAAAAGGCATATTACCCGAGGGCGTTGATCCTGGATTAAAATCTGTGGCTAAAGCAATCGATAAACCTTCATCCATCATTTTACGAGCCGGAGAATAAGGAATCTCCAAAAAGAAAGAACAAGAAGGCAGCAAAGTGGCGATAGTTGACACGCCATTTAAGGCTGTAATTTCCTCATCTGCCAATACTTCCAAATGATCTACAGACCGTGCATTTTCATCAATACCAACTTGTATTCCACCTGAAATCGTAAACTGATTTACATGGAATTTTGACGCCATGCCGTGCGCTGCGCCTGCTTTTAATATTCTGCGGGTATCGTCGTTATCAAAATAGCCTTTTTCGCAAAATACGTCGATGTAATCGGCCAAGCCTTCTTTTGCAACCTGCGGGATTATTTCATTGATAATCAAATCAATATACCCAGCTTTATTGTCTTTAAATTCTGGCGGAACAGCGTGGGCGGCTAATAAGGTAGATTTAATGGTAAGGTCTGTATTTTCTTTCAAGCGCTTAATTACGCGAAGCATTTTCAGTTCACTTTCTACACTTAAACCATATCCACTTTTAATCTCCAAAGCTCCCGTTCCAGTTGAAATAACTTCTTTGGCGCGAAGGAGAGCTTGATCATACAATTCAGCTTCGGAAGCTTCGCGCAATTTTAGCGCAGAATTTATGATTCCACCTCCGTTATTAGCGATTTCCTCGTAAGACAAGCCCTTCAATCGATCAACCCACTCGCCTTCCCTATTGCCAGCGTAAACAATATGTGAGTGGGAATCGCAAAAAGCAGGTAAAACGATTTTGTCTCTAGCATCAATTATTTTAAGGTTAGTCCAGTCGGCAATTCCCTCCCAGTCCTTCATAGTTCCATATCCAACAATAAGATCGTTTTCAATCGCCAACCATGCATTTTTTATGGAGCTACATTCATTCATTTCAGAACCAGACAATCGGCTTCGCTTGTCTTCCTCTTCCTGAATAAAAGCCAATTCTTTGATGTTTTTGATTAGAATCTTTTGCTCCATTTTCCTTTTGTTTTTATTAAATTATTACCGTGCTTCCCCGTAGGGAAGGATCTCTAGATTGCGAAAGATTCCCGCCTGCGCGGGAATGACGAAAGTTAGCACAACCTATTTAATCTCAATTGCATCAGGCACTCCAGAAGAAAGCAAAGCTTTTTCCAGCACTTCTTTCATTGAAGACACATAGTGAAAAGTTAGCCCTTTCAGGTACTTTTCATTAATCTCCTGAATGTCTTTTTCATTGTCTTTGCACAAGATAATCTCCTTGATATTTGCTCGTTTTGCCGCCAGAATTTTTTCTTTAATTCCACCAACGGGCAATACTCGACCACGCAATGTTATTTCACCGGTCATAGCCAATTTAGATTTTACTTTTCGCTGAGTAAATAAAGAAGCTAAGGAAGTTAACATGGTTATTCCCGCCGAAGGACCATCTTTTGGTGTAGCTCCTTCAGGCACATGAATATGCACATTGTAACGGTCAAACAGCTCTGCTTTTAACCCCAATAAATGAGCATGCGCTTTTAAGTATTCTAGCGCTATTATGGCGCTTTCTTTCATTACATCGCCCAAGTTACCTGTAAGCGTTAACTTGCCCTTGCCGGGTGTTATTGACGATTCTATGAAAAGAATGTCTCCTCCAACAGAAGTCCAAGCCAAACCGGTTACGACTCCAGCGATATCGTTGTTTTCGTATTTCTCTTTAGAAATTCCAGGGCCCAATAAATCGTTCAGTTGATCCGCAGTGATAACCGGGTCAAAGGTTTCATCCATTGCAACTTTAGTAGCCACCTTTCTGACCACCTGTGCCACTTTTTTCTCTAAAGCACGCACTCCAGATTCTCTAGTATAGCCTTCAACCAATGCTTCTAGCACTTTCTTAGAAAGCTTCACATCGGACTTTTTCATTCCGTGGTCCTTAAGCTGTTTTGGTAATAAGTGCTTTGTGGCAATTTCCACCTTTTCTTCTACCGTGTAGCCAGTTAGATTAATAATCTCCATTCTATCGCGCAATGCTGGCTGAATGTTACCTAAATCATTTGCAGTAGCAATGAACATTACGTTAGATAGGTCGTAATCCATCTCTACATAATTGTCGTAAAACGAGTTGTTTTGTTCGGGATCTAAAATTTCAAGCAAAGCCGAACTAGGGTCACCTTGATGGCCAGTTCCTACTTTATCTATTTCATCGAGTATAAATACTGGATTTGATTTTTCAGCTTTCTTCAGGTTTTGAATAATTCTGCCCGGCATTGCACCAATGTAGGTTTTTCTATGCCCTCTTAATTCCGCTTCATCGCGCAAACCTCCTAAGGAAATTCTAACGTACTTGCGACCAATAGCTTCAGCTATCGACTTGCCCAAAGATGTTTTACCAACTCCGGGAGGGCCAGCAAAACAAAGGATTGGCGACTTCATATCGCCTTTTAATTTAAGGACTGCAATGTGCTCAATAATGCGATCTTTAATTTTTTCGAGTCCGTAGTGATCTCTATCCAATATTTTCCGAGCGCGCATGAGCTCGAAGGAGTCTTTTGAAAACTCATTCCAAGGTAAATCAAGCAATAACTCAATGTAATTGAGCTGTACAGAGTATTCCATACTCTGTGGATTAATACGCTCTAACTTATCCAGTTCTTTATTGAATCGCTCTTCCGTTTCCTTGCTCCATTTCTTCTTTTCTGCACGTTCCGAAAGCTCATTAATTTCTTCAGTAACAGGGTTTCCTCCCAATTCTTCCTGAATCGTTTTCATCTGCTGCTGCAAGAAAAACTCTCGTTGTTGTTTGTCAATATCAACACGAACTTTACTTTGAATATCGTTCTTGATATCCAGCATTTGCAGCTCTTTCGTCATGTAACGCATTACACGGTTGGCGCGTTCGGTAAAGTCAGCTTCGTTAAGAATATTCTGTTTCTCCTCTACTCCAGCATTCATGTTGGAGGAGATAAAGTTGAGTAAGAAGTTAGGACTTTCGATATTTTTAATAGCAATATTTGCTTCAGTCGGAATCTCAGGAGATTTTTCTATGATTTCCAGTGCCAAATCCTTCACCGAATTAACTAATCCTTCGAAATTATCTCCTTTATCAATTGGAAAGACTTGCTCTACTGGAATTACCTTTGCCTTCATATAAGGCTCTTCCTGCACCAATTCTTGCAACTCGAACTTCTGTTTTCCTTGAATAATAATGGTGGTATTTCCATCGGGCATACGCAACATTTTTAGAATGCGTGCAACCGTTCCAATTTTATTCAAATGCTCAAAATTGGGGTCTTCAATATTTTGATCTTTTTGAGCAATTACACCAATGGTTTTATCACTCGCATACGCGTCTTTTACCAGTTTTATCGACTTATCCCTACCAACAGTTATAGGAATAACTACACCTGGAAACAAAACTGTATTTCGAAGCGGCAATATTGGCAGACTATCCGGAAGATTTTCTTTGTTCATCGAATCTTCATCCTCTTGAGAAAGCAGTGGGATAAAGTCTCCAGAGTCTTCCATACCGTCAACTAGATTATATAATTGGAAATTATTATTCATGTTTAATTTTTAAGTCAAAAAGGCAGTATTTCTAAAAAATACTGATTCGATTGGTGAAGGTCAAGCTTTGTGCCAACAGATTATTTGCGGTATTTAGTGTCAGCTGCGTATGCGGCATTTAAAATAGCAGCATCCTCTTGACTTAATTCTAAATTTCTGCGCTGCATCATTTTATTCGCCACTTCCTTGGCTTTATCCAAGTCAAATGTCTGAAAGCCATCCGATCCACCCCAAGAAAAAGAAGGAATGAATTTCGGCGGAAATCCACCTCCGTATACATTTGCCGAAACTCCTATTACGGTACCCGTGTTTAACATAGTGTTTATACCCGTTTTGCTATGGTCGCCCATTATAAGCCCGCAGAATGTCTCACCAGTATCACTGAATGATTCTTTTGCGTAATTCCAAACCGATACCTCAGAATAATTATTCTTGAGATTACTACTATTCGTATCTGCTCCCAAATTGCACCATTCACCAATTACCGAATTCCCAATAAAGCCATCGTGTCCTTTATTAGAATAAGCATAAAATACGGTGTTACTAATTTCTCCTCCTACTTTGCAGTGTGGACCTATTGTAGTGTCTCCATAGATTTTCGCAGACATTTTTACAGTAGCATGCTCCAAGGCGGCAAATGGGCCTCTAATTACCGAGCCCTCCATTACTTCAACATCTTTACCTAAGTATATTGGACCTTCAGTTGAGTTTAGGGTAACTCCCTCCATCTTTACCGAAGGGTGAATATAAAATTGATGCCCGATAAGCGTGTTGTGTGCACCAAAAGATGAAACTGAATCTATCCCCAACAATTCAATATCCCTTTGAATTTGTACTCCATTGCTCTTATAAATATCAATGGCGGTGGAAATCGAAATCGCGTTAGCATTTGAAGTTACTGCTTCCGCATTTTTTATTGCGGCTTCTAGTTCGGGTAAATCACTATAGCATTCATTGGAGCAAAAAGCGATACAATGCCCATAAGACTCGAGTTTTTGGCCAATTGAAAGTGTTTTAATTTCTGCCCACAGTTCAAAGTCTGGAATTACGTTTGAAGCAAGGTACAAGTCAACTTCATCTGCACCGTAGTATTTTTTAGATAAATGCACTTGGGTAAGATAACCAGCCGTATTACCTCCAGAAATGGCTTCCCACTTTTCTGAAATTTTCAATATTCCAATGCGCAGATCTACAGCTGGCCTTGTAAAAGTCAGTGGTAGTAGTGATTCGTGACTGTAATTATCAAAAAAAACAAGATTCATATTCAATTCTTTGTCTCGAAATTAGGGCAAAAAAAAGCCTCTCGAAGAATCGAGAGGCTTTAAATATCTTTAAAACTTCTTTAGCAAGATTACTTCTTGAATTTTGCGTATCGAGTTTTGAACTTATCAACTCTACCCGCTGTATCTACAAACTGCATTTTGCCAGTATAGAATGGGTGAGATTGAGATGTAATTTCACATTTAATTAGTGGATACTCCGTTCCATCTTCCCAAGCAATTGTATCGCTTGTTTCAGCAGTAGATCTTCCAATGAACATATGATCATTAGACATGTCTTTAAAAACAACTGGACGGTAACTTTCTGGGTGAATATCTTTTTTCATTTCTTTAATTTCTTCGCTTAGTAATTCGGTGTGCAAAAATAGGAATTTTTGAATCTAAAAAAAGACAGAACAATAAAAAAGTCATAAAGGTGTTTTCCTGACTTAATTAAGAAATCCTATTTGGGTATTTTTGCCGCGTGAAACAGCTCCTTTTAATAATTATTGCAATCGCTTCGATCAGTTCCTGTAAAAAACGGAATTTAGGTTTTGAGGAAGAAGGTGCATTAACATTCTCAGAATCAACTGTAGTTTTTGACACTGTATTTACCGGAATTGGATCAGCTACAAAGACAATAAAGGTTTACAATCCTCATGACAAAGATATTTCCATAGCCGCAGTAATTTTAGAAGGCCTTGCAGGCAAAGCCTACCGATTCAACTTAGACGGTTTTCCTGGAGATCAAAAAGATGTTTTAATTCCTGCTCAAGATTCACTATACCTATTTACAGAAGTTACTATAGACGCAAACAACACCTTTAATCCATTCTTTGTTGAGGACAACATTGTGTTTATTACGAATGGTGTTGAACAAAAAGTTAAACTTACTGCTTACGGTCAAAACGCCTACTATTACAGGCCAAATAGGGCGATTGAAGGCTTGCCCGCATTTTCAAATTTATCTTCTTATTTACCCAATCAACTTACTTCTTTAGATGTAAATTGGAAAAATGATAAGCCACATGTGATTTATGGGTATTTGTTGGTGGACAGTTTATTAACCTTAAACATTGAAGCTGGAACTCAAATCCACTTTCATAAAGGAGCTGGCTTATGGGTGTATCGGGGAGCTGCTTTAAATGTAAATGGTGAGCTCGACAATGAAGTCGTTTTTCAAGGCGATCGATTAGAAGCAGAGTTTGACGATATCGCTGGTCAATGGGATAGAGTTTGGATAAATACTGGCGCCGCCTCCAACATTAAATATGCGCATATCAAAAATGGTTTTGTGGGTTTACAGGTCGAGCCCCTGCCCTTTGATGATTTTCAAGATGTTGTGCCCGAAAAAGTAACGGTCCAAAAAACAACGATTTCCAACATGGCGGGTATCGGTGTCTTTCTGCGCAATGCAAATTTTGATATGGAGAATTCTTTGGTTTACAACATGGGGAATTACAACGTGGCAATTACTGGAGGAGGTCGCATGAACTTCTTAAATACAACTTTAGCCAACTATTGGAGCGGCAGTAACCGTGAAGACCCAATGCTATTTATTAGTAACCGATACAGTTCAGGTGAATCTTCAGAAGAAGCAGTAAACCTAGATCTTAGATTTGGAAATACCATTATTTATGGCTCAAAAGAAGAAGAACTGGAATTGGATAGCTCAACTGCTGCAGATTACAATGTTTTATTTGATCATTGCGTGATAAGAACTGAATTATCTACGGCCAATGCATCTCGTTATAAATCTTGCATTGTAAACCCTGGTAACGTAACAATTGGAGACAATAGCTTTTTACCCGTTTACAAAAACCAAAACGAAGAAGACTTTAGCTTATTTCAGCAGTCCGTTGCCGTGGATAAAGGATCAATAGCAATCTTGGATCTACTGTTAGAAAAAAGCGATCTTAAAGAAAATACTAGAGACTCAAAACCCGACATCGGAGCGTTTGAGTTTAAATAGAAGTGACTTCTTAATGAATGCTATCGAAGCGATCGTTGGAGTGTCCATCTTTCAGCCCACGTTTGTAACCCAGTTTGTAGCTCAAAAAGGCTTCGAAACCACCAAGATTCCGAGTGGCTGTATTCAGTTGAGAGATATTAATATCATAACTTAAACCGATTCCTAAACCAGCCCAATTAAATTGAGTTTGGAAGATAAAAGCATCTCTCCATCTGAAATATGCTCCGAATTCCATTGTCATTTCTTTGGTGATTCCAGTATGCATACCTGCTTCTTGGAATACAAAGTCGAAGGCAGTACCTAACACAAAATACCGCTGTCTTCCTTGGGTAAAAATGATGGTACGAGGAATAACAGCAAAATTGTCTGCATGTGAATGAATCTCAATATCCCCGTGAAAATAAAGTGAACGAGCAAGGCTATAATCTCTATTCAGGTAATTTACGCTAGGTCCATTAATGTTGTTTATCGCAGTCCCTATGTTTGCTCTTACGTTTTCGTGATTGGTATAAAACCAATTAAAACCGCTACCAATTGATACAAATGTTGCACTTGCTTCACCCGCAAATTCGCCAGGAATATCAGCGTCAAAGTCTGGAGTCGCCAGTTGCCAATTCCATTGACTTCCCCATTGACCATCATAACTCATTGCTTTCTGTCCATAATTCACCTTCATACCAAGGCTAAAAAAATGAGTTTCGCTTGGATCAAAAGCTTTACCAAAATTGACGTTCAATCCAACGTTGGTGGTACTTGTTTGTGATACCCCAGCATCATCTTTTATTCCATAGACTCCAATGGCAAACATATCATGACCTGTCACATCCGTTAATACGGGTAAGTCTAAGGAAGCTGCCATGGTGGTGTAAGGCTGACTAGTTACAGAGCCCCATTGCTGACGGTAATGAGAGTTGAAACGCATAGTACCGTGGAAAATTCCAGATGTCGCCGGATTAATAATCGGCGATGCGTTAAAAAATTGAGAAAAGTGCACGTCCTCTTGAGCTTGCCCTGCAATAACTGCACTTAAAACGGAAAATAATAGAAATAATCTCTTCATCAATTCTTTCGTTTAGCGCACCAATGTTACGTTTCCTTGTAGTTCTTTAAATTCGCCGTTCTCATGAGTGACCTGAATAAAGTAGGTATATACTCCTGGGGTTAAATCCCTTCCTGTTTCGTTTTGGAAGGTTCCTCTCCAGCCTGACTTTGCCCCCTGATTACTGGGGTCTTCTATCACAATTTCATTAACGTCTTCTGTACTGTAAACAATCTGTCCAAATCGATTATAAATCTTTACGTTTATCTGGGTTATACCGTTCCCAAATACATAAAAGTTTTTATTTGAATATCTTCCACTGCCGGGAGAAAATATAGTAGGAACACCAACAGAATACTGAATATCGTCACCGTCTTTTCTTAAAATGATTTGAAGAGAATCTACTACCCTGCAACCGTTGTAATTCTCTTTAATAACGTGGTAATAAGTGTCTTCAGTAGGCTCAGCAAAAGTTGATCGCTCATTCCATTGCTCTATATCTTCTCTTATAAATCCCCCGTTATCGTCTTGGTAGAACCAGTAATAATTAAAACAACAACAAGTATCCCCTCTTAGCTTTTCAACTTCCCTCAAATTTCTACAATAGTTGCGTTCTCCTTTACTATCCAGTTTTGTGCTTAGAAAACCTCTATGACCTCTAACAATTAATGAGTCTTCGTATATCATTGTGACCTTCGGAAAGGACATTACAGAAACAAAGTCTTCATAGACAACCGAATCCTTGCCGTAAATATTTTCAACTACTAACGTAATGTCCCAATTTTTTATGACATCTTCTTCTCCTACGTAACATAAATTCATTTTGTCACCTCTTAATGTGCTATCGGTTCTAAAAGCATCGTTGAGCACATTCGTATCTGCTACAAAATAAGAGTAAAAGCTACTATCCCACTGGTCTGTTTTTATTCCTTCTGCATACCATGTAAAGGTCATCGAGTCGGTAGAGATAAAGAATTCATCTGTTATTGTATAATCGTATTCCAGCTGAATGCATTCGTCCTGACAAATCTTTCTTTGGCTCTCATTTTTAATTCTTGCCCGAGCAGGTACACAGCCTTTTACAAATACATTTTTGGTAACAAAATCGGCACCACCAGTACCAGAAACATTGAGTGTAACCGTATACGAAGTATCTCTACCTCCATTGCCAGCGCAAGGATAAAATACACCAACGAATGCATTGGTATCATTTTTCAACCTACAGCTACCCGAATCATCCTGTGCTCCAGGAAAAGACCAATATCTAGAGTTTACAACTCCCAAACTTGAATCTATAAAAGCAATAGAATCGCCAGCACAAATAGTAATGTTAACCGCCTTTGAACCATTCATGCTAAAATTTGCATCGGGAGGAGTATTGCAATCAACTACTTGGATATACCCCGTTTTGGTAGTGGTTGCTCCTGAACCTACTGAATTTGAACCTGTAAGTGATATTGAAAAGTTCCCGACGTTATTAAAACAAAAATTGGGATTCTGAACATTTGAAGTATCTGCTGCTATTCCTGTCCCGAAACTCCACTTCCATTGGGTAGGATTTCCAGTAGAAACATCTGTAAACTGAACACAGTCGCCTTTACAAACTAAAGTTGGTGTACCTGTAAAATCAGCACTTGGAGTTCCCGATGGAACACCAGTAATTGAAATATCATCAACAGCAAACGCCGGTCGGTTTATTGGGACTACACCTGTATCAGGATTTACGAAAATAAAGCCAAAGCTCAACGCAGCTTGGTTACTAAAAGTAGGAAGCGATAAGGTCGTATCTTCCCAAGTTGAATCATTAGCCATTGCAAATCCAGTTGGTAGCCAAGTTGTACCTCCGTCAGTACTGTAAACAACTTGACCCGAAGCTGGCTGCCCAGTTGGAATTGTTCCTTCGGCATAATTTAACCACCAAAATTTAAACTTTATATCTTGAAGGCCGGTTGTGTTAACTGGACTTGACATTCTAGTCATGTAAACTTCGTTTCCAACTTGTTGTTGAAATTGATAATTACAGTTTAATATAGAGGCCGTAGAAAAGTTTTGAGATACAATATGCAAATACTGCGAATTTGGTGAACCAGAGATTCCTGCAGGCTGATTTTGTGTAGGTTGAACAAAGCCAGGAACACTTCCTGCGTAAATATTATTCACAATCCAAAGGTTTTCAGCACCACCTCCAGCGGCAAATCCGCCATTAACTTGATCAGAAGTATTCAACGTCCAATTACCCGGACCAGCACTAAAATCGTCTGTTAACAGCACTTGCTGGGCATTAACCTGTGAACTAAAGCATAACAATACCAGTACTAAAAGTGAGGTAAAAATACTTTCAAGAAATAATTTCATAAGCTTATCTTAATGCTGCGCCAAAATAAAGGCATTAATTACAATAATCAAATAATAATTACAAATTCAAAAGAAACCTTAGTGTATCCACATCATCTGCGTAATCCCACAATTGAGGGTTTTGCGCCTCGCCAAACTTAAGTTGCTGATTATCAACAACACACTGAATTTCTTCGCTTTTATTTAGTTTTTTGACCAATTCCTTCTTATCAACGCTTGTATATTCATAATGTATGACGCCTATAGGAGACCGTAAGTTGGCATCTTCTTTTACGAGCAAAAACTCATTATCAAGCAATTGCTGACTATTTAGCAGAAACAGAGTCTTATGGTAATCGTAATTGTGCACATACTTAATGTTGTCAAGCACTGAAGCGTAATCTATAATGGATTCGTAAAATAAATTAAAATTGTAGCCAATTGGAACATACAACTTCGTCACGTTTCTGCATCCCAAGCCATAAAACGTAAATATATCTTGCCCTAACTTTCTCAAATCAGTCGAACTTTCATTTCCCTCTAGGATCGCGACTGAAGTTCTATTCTTCCTAATTATGTTTGGGTATTTACCAAAATAAGCTTCAAAGTAACGCGACGAATTATTGCTACCCGTTGCTATTACCGCTTCGATATCGGAAAGTCGTTCTGCAATTTCTATTCTAGAGCCAAGTTCTGGAGAAATCCTTTTTATCTTGCTGATTATATAACTCATAAGAGTGGTATCTTCAGATGATAGCTTTACAACCGCGTTATGCCCAGTAAGTAAAACACTTATCAAATCATGCAAGCCAACCAATGGAATGTTTCCCGCCATTATTAATCCGACTTTCTTAGGCGTAATGGTATTATTCAATTCAGGGTACATTGCCACCCAATGCTTTACATTTTCCGCAGTTAAAGCATTCGACCAGTTTGTAAACGCAAGTTGCGATTGATCTGGATTAAACCAACCGTTTTTATGTTTTGCAGTTTGCAAAGTAGCAACAGACTCTTCCGTCACTTCTGATAAAATCTTGCCCAGTTCAACAAAAACTTGTAACCTTTGTTCTATATTCATTTAATACTGTTTGGTATTTAAAATTTAGAGTTGCTGAATATCTTTGCAGCAAAATTAGGTGAATCAGAATTTATAAAAACACGGGTTATGGCAATAATGATAACAGAAGAATGTATTAATTGTGGAGCATGTGAACCAGAATGCCCAAATAATGCAATATACGAAGGTGGTGTAGAATGGAGAATGTCTGACGGCACTGCTTTATCAGGATCTGTGACCACTCCAATGAAGAATACGTATGAAGCTGATAATGAGCAAGACGCAGTTTCAATGGATTTCTTTTATATCGTTACTGATAAATGCACCGAATGCAAAGGGTTTCATGATGAGCCACAATGTGCTGCGGTTTGCCCAGTAGACTGTTGTGTTGATGATCCAGAAAATGAAGAAACTGAAGCCTTTTTATTAGAGAAAAAAGATTTTATGCACGTTTGATTGATTGCGTTCAATTAAACATACTAAGTTAACAACTGATGAGTTTAAAGCCAGATAGCTTAATATCTGGCTTTAGTTTTGTTAGTTGGTCAAACTGCATGAGAAAATTTACTGCTACATTTTTATTCATTCAACTCCTTGCTTTTTGTGCTATTGCGCAAACAACAAACCGCCCATCGGAGCTTGACTTAACCCTTCGACTTAAGACGCTAAGAGCCAATAGCCTTCAGGCAGAAAACGACAAAGAAATAGCATCCTATAATCAAGAGTTTAGAAATGAAGTCAAAAAGGCAATCGAACTGGAACTGGATTTTGAAAACGATAGTATTCCGAGTTTCGGGCACGTTAAATCCCCAGACAAACAATTTGAAATTTATACCTGGAATATTCTAAAAGAATTTAGCGAGTATGAGTATTTTGCTTTTATAAAGTTTAAAAAAGGAGAAGTTATTGAACTTATTGACCAATCAAAAATGCTCCTATCTCCAGAATTTAAAATCACCAAAACTGACAATTGGTTTGGCGCACTCTACTACGAAATAATTCCAGTTAAAAACAAGGAGAAAGAAAGGTACTACGTGTTATTAGGTTGGGATGGCAATACGGGAAGTAGCCTCAAAAAAGTAATTGATGTATTGTATTTTAACAAACGCACAGAAAGCTGGCAAATGGGAAAAAAGATTTTTGGACCTCCATTCAGAGACATTACACGATTTTTTCTTGAATACTCTAGCGAAGTAAACGCCTCTTTAAAGTACCATGAAAAAGAAGACCGCATTGTTTTTGACCATTTAGTGCCACTCAACAAAGGACTTGAGGGAGTATTTGAGTTTTACGTACCAGACCTAAGTTTCGACGGTTTTGAATTTAGAAATGATTATTGGTATTTTATTCAAAACATTGATGTACGTGGAAATCAAGGTATGGAAAATTATACCGTTCCTGAAACCAATATTCGATTAGAGTGAGCATTAAATTGCACATATCGATTTTTCTTGTGAGCTTTCTCTCATTAATGGGCTATGCTCAAAACGGTGAGGTTCAAGTGTACAGCGGCGAAAAAAAATCCTTCACGTTGTTCGTTAATGGTCTTAAGGAAAATGACGCTCCCAAATGGAAGGTAAAAGTTAAAAACCTCCCTCCTGGCCCTCATCATTTAAGGGTTTTATTTCAAGATGGCCAAACAAGCACTATTCAAAAAAAGATCAACCTCGCTCCTAGTTCCGTTTTAACCTATGAAGTCTTGCTGTATGAAAATACCGGAAGAAGCTGGTACGAACTTACTCAAGTAGATTCGGTGCTGAAAGAAGAAATCGAAGTTCCTGTAATCCAAGACAGTTCTGAAATTAAAAAGCTTGAAAAAGCAGATGTAATTGTCGATTCCCTGCTAGAAATAAATATTCCCGACCCCAAAATTGCTGAACCAAAAGGAGTGGACAGCCTTGCTCTAGAAATTGACACGCTAGATCAAGCACCAAAAGACACTAACTTTCAATGTAAAAACCCGCTGCTCCCTGTAGGTTTTGAGCTAGTAATGAAGCAATTAAAATCTGAAGACTACGGAGACTTATTGCTGGATAAAGCAAAAAAAATGGCCAATGAAAATTGTTTTTCCTCCATTCAAATTATGGAAATCCTGCAACTGATGCAATTTGAGGTAACTCGACTTGAATTTGCCATTTATTGCTACAAAATTTGCTTTGACCCAGTCAATTATAAGTTTGTTGAAGATGCTTTTGAATACCAATCCTCCATTGAAAAGTTGAAAGAATCCCTTTACGCAAAACCCGGAAAAAAAAGTGCTATTAAGTAAGTGTTGATTTCTTAACTGGTAATTAATGCTTATCCTACCGGCTGTTTAATTTTTTTTGAAGATTTTCGCAATCCATTATAATTCAAACAATAATTATGGCTAAAGTTCACAATTACAGTGCAGGTCCTTGTATATTGGACGAATCGGTATTAAAAGAAGCTCAAGCAGCAGTTGGCAATTTTGATAACCTGGATCTTTCTTTATTGGAAATTTCACATCGAAGTAAAAGTTTCGTCGCCGTTATGGATGAGGCCACTGCCCTTGTCAAAGAAGTATTGAATGTGCCTGAGGGCTACTCGGTAATCTTTTTGCAAGGTGGTGCCAGTTTAGGCTTCTTAATTACGGTTATGAATCTGATGCGAGAAAACGGTAAAGCAGCCTACACCGATACTGGTGCCTGGGCTAACAAGGCCATTAAAGAAGCAAAAAACTTTGGTGCGGTAGAAGTATTGGGTTCTTCAAAAGACGCCAATTACAACTATATTCCAAAAGACTATACCGTGCCTAGCGATGTAGATTACTTTCACTGCACCTCTAACAATACGATATACGGAACTCAAATGAAAAGCTTTCCGAGCTGCTCGGTTCCTTTGGTTTGCGATATGTCTTCTGACATTTTCTCTAAGCAAGTAGATATTTCCCAATTTGATTTGATTTATGCTGGAGCTCAAAAAAACTTGGGTCCTGCCGGAGCAACGCTTTACATTGTAAAAGATGAAGTGTTTGGAAGAAACGGAAGAACGATTCCTGCTTATTTAGACTTGCAAATTCATGCGTCTAAAGACTCTATGTTCAATACACCACCGGTATTTTCTACCTATGTGTCTATGCTTACTTTACGCTGGTTAAAAGCCAATGGAGGACTAGCTTGGATTGAAGCTAAAAACAACGAAAAAGCAGCTTTGCTGTACAACGAAATTGACCGCAATCCATTATTTGAGGGAACTGCAAACAAAGTAGATCGCTCCAACATGAACGCTTGTTTTGTTTTGAAAGACGAAGCGCACAAAGAAGCATTTGATAAACTTTGGAATGACGCAAACATTAGCGGTATAAAAGGTCATCGTTCGGTAGGCGGATATAGAGCCTCAATGTATAATGCCTTGCCGGTAGAAAGCGTGCAGGTGTTGGTGGATTGCATGAAAGCATTAGAAAAAACAGTTTAAAACTCATAATTAATCTCATCTACTGTCATTCTGAACTTGTTTCAGAATCTCGACATTCAAAACAAGAGATGCTGGTGAAATACTGAATTAAATTCAGCACAATTTCCAGCATGACAAAGAGGTTGGAAATTTTAAAAAAACGAACATGAATATTTTAGCAAACGACGGAATAGCAAATTCAGGAAAAGTATTACTCGAGCAAGCTGGACACAAGGTAGTAACCGAAACAGTTGCACAAGAAAACTTGATTGATACCATAAATAATGAAAATTACGAAGTGGTTTTGGTACGTTCGGCTACCACGGTCAGAAAAGAGGTTATGGATGCCTGTCCAAATCTTAGAATGATTGGTCGCGGTGGAGTTGGAATGGATAATATTGATGTGGAATACGGGCGTTCAAAAGGACTACATGTGTTCAATACTCCAGCTGCTTCTTCTCAGTCAGTTGCTGAATTGGTCATGACACAGTTGTTTAGCTTGGTAAGAATGACTTACGATGCTAACAAAGAAATGCCCGTAAACGGCGCAACGGAATTCAAAAAACTCAAAAAGAAATACGGAAAAGGTTTAGAATTAAGAGGAAAAACGCTCGGTATTGTTGGTTTTGGTAGAATTGGTCAAGCAGTTGCTCAATACGCTATTGGTTGCGGTATCAATGTAATTGCGCACGATCCATTTGTAGATAAAGCTGAGATTAACCTGAATTTACAAGGCAAACCGTTTTCTGTTTCTATTGGTACTATTGGAATGGATGAATTGATGGCTAATTCCGATTTTATTTCGCTGCACGTGCCAAAGCAAGCCGACGGAAGCGCTGTAATAGCAGCAAATGAATTCGCCAAAATGAAGGACGGTGTGTATCTAGTAAACATTGCCCGAGGTGGTGTTATCGAAGAAAGTGATTTGTTAGCCGCTTTAGATAGTGGTAAAGTAGCAGCTTGTGCATTGGACGTTTTCGAGAACGAGCCAACGCCAGATACAGCCTTGCTGACACATGCTAAGATTGCTACTACTCCGCACATTGGAGCAGCTACCTTAGAAGCGCAAGACAGAATTGGTGAAGAATTAGCGAATTTTATAATTGGGAATAGCTAAGTCTCTTTACACAAAGTATATTTGCAACGCGGCAGCCAAAACTGTCGCGTTTTTTTATGGCTAGAATCATTCCTTTTAGAGCATTCCGTCCACCAAGAAATATGGTGCATTTAGTAGCTTCCAGGTCTTTTGTATCTTATTCTCGGTCTGGACTATCGCATAAACTGAGTACAAACCCCTACTCTTTTATAAACATCATTAATCCAGAGTTTGGAGATCGTAAAAAAACCAAATCAAATACCATTAATCGATTTAAAAAAGTTCGGGATAAGTACCAGCAATTTATTCAAGAAGGCACATTTATTCAGGATGAGGAAGATAGTTTTTACGTTTACCGTCAGAAGTTTAAAGGAAAAATTTTTACTGGCATTATAGCAGGTGCGTCTATCGACGATTACGAAAATGGAACCATAAAAAAACACGAGCACACCATTCTAAAGCGAGAAGTAGTTTTTAAAAATTATTTAGAAACTACCGATATGAATGCCGAGCCGGTTCTGATGACCTATCCAGATGATGATCGTATTAAAGCAGTGCTAGAAAAATGCTTACAAGAAGTTGCAGAATACGATTATATGAGTGCCAATGGTGCTTGCCATCAATTCTGGAAAATTTCCAATACAGAAGATATCCAGTTAATTCAAAACCGATTTGAAAGTTTTGATGCGCTGTATATTGCGGATGGACACCACCGTTGTGCGTCTTCCAATTTATTGGGACATGAGCTACGACGCAAAAATCCAGATCACAAAGGAACAGAGAAGTACAATTATCTAATGAGCTTTTTTGTGCCAGAAAGTGAACTGAATATACTGGAATTCAATCGTGTGGTCGAAGACCTGAATGGCTTAAGTGATGAAGAGTTCTTGACTAAACTGAATGATTTTTTCGATGTTACCGAACTTAGCGTGACTGCATTTAAACCTAAGTCTTACAATCAGATTGGAATGTACCTTTCTGGTATCTGGTATGCATTAGACGCTAAAATAGGAACCTTTGATCAGAATCACCCAGTGGAAAAGCTCGATGTTTCGATTCTCTCCAAAAATATTTTAGAACCCATTCTCGGTATTGGAGATTTGCGAAAAGATAAGCGCGTTCAGTTCTATGGCGCACGAAATGACACTGAAATGCTCACAAAATTGGTGGACTCAGGTAAAATGAAAGTTGCTTTTGCCTTGCACCCTGTCACTATTGATCAATTAAAGAATGTTGCAGATATGCATTCCTATATGCCTCCTAAAAGCACCTACATTGAGCCTAAGATAAGAAGTGGATTGGCGCTTTATAAAATAAGCGATTAATGGCTGAACTGCCCACAGAGTTTAACGTTCGAGTATATGGCCTATTTATTCATGGAGATTCCTTATTGGTTTCAGATGAATTGCTAAGAGGTGAACCATTTACAAAACTGCCCGGCGGTGGATTGGAGTTTGGAGAATCGCCTATTGAATGTTTACACCGTGAAGCAGATGAAGAATTACACACAAAAATTGAGGTTGGCGAACACTTTTATTCCACCGACGAATACATTCAGAGCTACTTTAGACCATGGCAACAAGTTATTTGTTTGTATTTCTATTGCCAATTGCAAGATGTGAATGGCATTAAGGTTTCTGAACATAAAATGGATTTCGATTATTCCATTACCGAAAATCAAGAATCCTTTCGTTGGGTGAAACTTGACGCGCTTAAAAACGAAGAGTTTAAGTTTCTGAGTGATCAAAAAGCAATAAACAAGCTCTTGGAGAAATTGCAGTGAGTGCGCTAGTAAAATACATACTGCTTGTTTTTTTTACTTGTATCACAGTGATAGGCTTTAGCCAGCTTGCAGACTCCTCGCGCCAATCGTTTCTTGGTTTTGACCTAGACAAACAACGAAAACTGACGGTATTGCCAACGGTATATTTCAAACCAGAAACCAACTGGGCATTTGGAGTTTCGGCTCTCATGTACCGCCGATTCAATCAAAAAGACACCATTTCACCCTTAAGTTTAGCTGGGCTTTCTTTTGCTTATACGCTAAACGATCAGGTACTTTTTTCTATGCCTTTTAAAATTTTTCTAAAACAAGATAATTATAGAATAAAAGGTGAAATATCTTATTACCGTTACCCCTACTTTTTTGCTGGAATTGGAAACTCAAACACTACTAAATACGAAGAAGACTACGACGCGAGTTTTCCAAGATTTGACATTACAGGCCTAAAGAAATTTAAAAAGCGCATTTATACAGGCCCAAAGCTTTTTTATCAAAACACAACCATTTCCTCTGTGGAGCCAAACGGACTGCTGGATGCCTCTGGTATTGCTGGTGCGACAGGCAGCGTAACTACAGGCATTGGATGGGAGCTAGAATACGATGCTAGAGATTTTATTTACGCTCCAACAAAAGGATATTATGCTAACCTTTCCTTCTTAGGCTTTAACGAGGTTATGGGCGGTAACTTTGGCTACAACTTATTTACTCTGGACATAAGGAAATACGTAAATCTTGGTAAAAACCACATTATTGGAATTCAAGGATATGGTTCTAGCATTTTTGGAATTGCTCCATTTAATAAACTCTCGCAATTAGGCGGAGATAAAATTATGAGGGGTTATCTAAAAGGCGAGTTTAGAGATAATCACTTACTAGCTTCTCAACTTGAATACCGCACTCCTATTTGGTACTTTTTTGGTTTTACTGCTTTTGCAGGAACTGGAGCAGTAGCAGATCGTTTGGAGGAATTTAATACTGACTTTTTACGATACAGTTACGGTGGTGGGGTTCGCTTGGCTTTCAACAAAAAAGAACGCGTTCACATTCGCTTTGATTATGCTCGTGGCGACAATAATCGCCAACAATTCTATTTAACGTTTGCTGAATCGTTTTAAGCCTTTGGACATAAATCGCACAACCTAATACGTTTTACTGCTAATAACTACTCCTTCCTCAACCGCTTCAATCTCCACTTTTTTTCTTCAAAACGATAAGTCCAAATACTCGTATCGGCGTCATCCATTCTTGTCCAAACAAGTTGCACAATTCCAGCATGAGCATCAATGTTATTATAATCACCAAAAAACTTTCCAGCTACTGGAGTGAAAGGTTCTTGTTTTATTCGTTTGTATTTAAAGCTTTTTCCGCCGTTGTAGGATCTTGCTATAACAACATCGGTTCTATTGTCTTTAAATCGACTTCTATCGTAATAAACGAAATACAGAGCTCCCGTTGTTTGATCTACTGCCATCCAAGTTAGAAACTGATGTCGCTTTCCTCCTCGTTTTCCTATTAGAATGGGTTCCGACCATTTATCGCCTTTTGTGTCGCTATACTTCAAAAAAATATCGGTATCATCTGCTCCCTTGCGCTGATCACTCCAATTCACATAAATTCTGCCTTCGTTTTCTCCCTTAGATCGATCACATATCGTAATTGGCATTCCGTTACAGCGATTTATCCCAGGAATTTCATACGACCATCCCGCTGTATTGCTATCAATTAATGCAGTTACTGGCAGCCAAGCACCATCCTTGAATGAATTCATTCGAATACCATCAGGCCCTGCCCAAGCAATGTAAATAGTACCGTCATTAGAGAAGGTAGGAACAGCTCCCTCCGTGGTTAAGGAACTATCTACACAATTGCCCGATGTTTGGTTGATTTGATAAGCCGAACTCCACGATTGTCCATTATCATCAGATTTGGAATACATAATATTTGAACGGTCTTCTTTTTTTCTACTTCCATAAGCATCAAATTGGGTCCATGAAAGATAGACTTCATTCTTAGCTTTATTGTAAACAGCCCAATGCTTATCTTGTGCTTTGGTTCCGTCTAGGCCTGTGTAAGAACCTCTTGACCAAGTTTTGCCGAAATCTTCAGAAGTTTGACAAACAATTCTGTCTATCCAGTTACCAGCCTTTGGATTGCTTAAATGAAAATAATAATAGCGCCCCGAACTGTCTGAAATCACTACAGGATCGCCGTGTACGCCATAATCTGAGGTCATTTTAATGGCTTCCCAAGTATCACCACCGTCATGACTCAAATACAGGTTATTGAGGTTTGCGCCGCACAATACTTCTTGAGCGTTTTGTCGATTTATATTAATACTGGGTTCGTTTGGGCTATCTACATTACCTACTCGAACAGGTTTTTGAGCAACACCTTGCAATGCATACAAAAGACAACTCAATACCGCCATTAGTCCAACAAAGCTCTTGCTTTTTAATACTTTCATATACCCAGTCGTTTAGTAACCAAATTATCTACCAATACGAATAATTCGTTTGGTTGGCGTGTTCTCCACGCCATATCGTTTAAGTTTCCACCAGTAACAAAATACTGATCAATGTTCTCATTTCCAAAGTCTTCCAGCACATGTTGCCTAAAGTTCAAGGTGGCAATCCATCCCTCCTCAATATCTTCATACCACTCCTCGTAGTACGAATCATCTGAAGGATGAAAATTGAGTACGTTTTCGCCAATTAGAATAAAGCGGTTGATTCCTTCATCCACCAAATGATCAATTATATTTCGTTTTAAGGTCTGAATATCATTATAGAGCGTATCGTTCCATTCACCCATAAGCTCGATTATAGCAAATTGAGCTTCGTAGTCAGCGTAAATGAGTTTTAGAAATAAGGTAGTCGACCCAATGTTATCCCACTGCGGGTGAATAACATGGTCGTAAATGGTATCGCTAAAGTAAAACTCTGAATACTCTTTTCCATAAAAAGGCGAACGAGGGTCATCCTCAGCCAAATAAAAGTCACGCCAGCGGTAATAAGGTTCAATCGTGTGCATTGCTGCAAAATTAATTTGTTCCAACCTTTTTTTGGTGAATACTGACGTCGAACTTTAATTAATTTGCGGCACTGATAGCTAGCTATTCTTGCCGGGAAGGTTATGAAAGAAAATTTTGACATTATCATTATTGGTGCTGGACCTGCAGGCAGCTACTGTGCTTTGGCATTAAGAAATTATGGCTATCAAGTTGCTTTGATAGATAAGAGTATATTTCCAAGACACAAAACTTGCGGGATGCGATTCCTGGAAATACTTTCAAAGCACTTAACTACCTTGACCCTAAAATAGCTTTGCAGATTCGAGAAGCTTCAACAAAACAAGAAATAACTAAAGCTGCTTTTTTTAATTATAAAGGTCAAAAAACCACCGTTAACTGGTCCTTGTATGCACACAATTTCGAGCGCTCTATTTTTGATAATCAACTACTAGAAATCACAAAAGAGATTGAAAACATCACTTTCTTTGAAGGTCAAAAGGTGCTAACGGTAAAGAATCAAAACGAGCAAGTTTCTTGTATACTAAATTCTGGATTAGAATTGACTGGTAAAATCCTAATTGCTTGTGATGGCGCCAACTCATCAATAAAAAAATCACTTTTTTCAGCAACTTCCTTCCGGGAGGATAACAGCTACTTTGCTGTCAGTCGTTATTACGAAGGCCTAGAACATCTTGTCAAAAATCAAAATGAAGTATACCATGTAAAGAAATATCCCGTTGGCTATTTTTGGATCTTTCCTTTAGGAAAAGGAAAAGCCAATGTAGGTTTTGGCTTACTCCCAAATAGAAAACAACCTAAACATGTAAATGAAGCATTCTCGGATATTATTGAAAATGATCCAATTATTTCTCCATTATTTAAAAATGCAAAACCACTAAATAGAACAACGGGTGCCAAATTACCTTTAGGCGGAACAAAAAGCCCGATGTCTGGAGAACGTTTTATGCTCTGTGGAGATGCTGCTTCGCTAGTAGACCCAATTAGCGGAGCTGGAATTGATACAGCAATATGGAGTGGAATATTTGCTGCTGAACGTGCATTGAATTGTTTTAAAAAAATGAATTCAATGCTGATATTATGGGGCAATACGATTCGAAAATTCATGCGTTTTTAACCAAGAAACTTAAAAGAAATTTACTCGCTCTAAAATTGTTTGCGAAGTATCCTAGAGCTATCCATTTTGTCCTATCAATTTCGTCATGGTATCAAAAACGTTTTGCAAATAATTAGTACTAAAATTTTGATTTTTCTTGAGACTTAGTTTTTAGAATTAAATGTAATTCCCATGCGATAAATCACTTCTATTTTATGGAGTTGTAAAAAATCTTTACCCTATTGCTGAATATTCACAATGTATAAGTCGCTAAAAATCAGCAATAAAACAACGGGCCCGTGCAAAAGCTGTATGTTTTTATAAAATTGAAGCACTTGTTTTATTTTTAGGGCATGAAAAATATCAAATTATCCTCTTTTAATATCGCCCTTTTAGGAGTTGTATTATTTCTCTTTTCAGCGTGTGAGCCTTCTAATGAAACCCAGGTGCAAATAAGTGTTCAGTCATCAGCTGCAGGCCCATTTTTCCCAGGCCCAAATAGTTTAATGGCAGACTATGAGGTAAATCTAGCTGCTCTAAAAGGGTTGGAGAATGTTAGTCCAGAACGAATAAAAGAAATCAAAATAAATTCGATAAGTTTAAATTTAAATGAGGCGGACAGTATTAATTTCGATTCTTTTTCAAGTGCTTCATTACAAATTGTGGGCTCAAATACCGGGATGCAAACTATTGCAATTAAAAACCCGATAAGCTCGAAAACCCGGGAGTTAGCGCTTCAAGTAAGTGATGAAGTTAAAATTGTGGATTATTTTAAAAGCGAAAAATTCAGTTTGGTATTAGATTTGGATTTCATAGACGAATCGTACGACGAAGAAATTGGCGCCATGATTGTTATGGACCTTACTATTAAATACAATTAGAAAATTATGAAAAAAGTTATTCTTTCCGCCTTAGTTAGTTTAATGTTAGTGAGCGTTTCTTATGCTCAAAACTCAGAAGAAGCCAATCGTTTGATAGGTGTTTGGGAACCTTCGCATGGAAAAGCAAAAGTGAAAATTGATAAAATTGGAGATAAATTTTACGGTAGAATTGTTTGGCTAAAAACCGCCAAAAATCCAGAAACAGGTGAACCTAGAGTAGATAAAAACAATCCAGATGAAAGCCTTAGAAATACTCCACTAAGAGGATACAGAATACTAAAGGACTTTGTCTATGCTGGGGAAGATGAATGGTCGGAAGGAACCATATACGATCCCGAAAATGGAAACACTTACAGTTGTTCTATAAAAATGACCGATGAAAATACGTTGGACATCCGCGGGTATATTGGGGTCTCTGCCTTAGGCAGAACAGACATTTGGAAAAGACTAAAAATGCCATCAAAAAAGTAACCTAAATGCTATATTTTCCTAAGTCGTTCGGCCTACTGCTTATCTTTTCTTATTTACCATTTTCAGCCTTGATGGCGCAAGTAGACTCTACCCAAGCGGAAGAGGAAGAAGACTTTAGCATGTACGATAATCTCGAGTTTGTAGATGAGAGTGTTAAGCGCTTTGCCTCGGTAAAGGTGAGTGGAAAGAGTCCCGACAAACTCGTATCCGTTGGTTATGACTTTCAAGGAGCTTATGGAATAAATGCCAGTGATTTTGGCACCAACACGGCAGCAAATGAACAAGTAAGCGCTACCCATGGATTGCGGTTCGCGGCTAACATACCCGTTATTTCTAAAAACAGCATTATAATCCAGGCTGGACTTACGTATTGGAATACCAAGTATGAATTTGAAAATTCGGATAAGCTCATCCACCCTTTGCATAAAACTTTGAGCGAAAATGGCTTAACTACTACCGAAGCAGCAATTAGTGTTTATAAACCACTAACTGAAACTAGCTTCTTATTGGCAAGAGTTGCCGCTGGGTTAAATGGAGATTACAAACTAGCAGATTTTCAACCCATGAAATACAACCGCTACTCGGTAGCTTTATTATGGGGAAAAAAACCGTTGGACAATAAACAATGGGCTATCGGCCTTTCGCAAACCTACAGAGCTGGAGAATTAAATTACCTCCCTGTTCTAATGTATAACTGGACCAGTACTAATCGCAAATGGGGTGTTGAATCCTTGTTACCCGCAAGAGGTGATGTTCGATATAATTTTTCACCAAGAAGCATGCTATTTGCAGGTTTTGATTTAGAAGGAACTAGTTTTAGAATTGGTAATAAAAACGAATTAAACCCACCTTTTAATGACCTGGAGCTCAGAAGAAGTGAATTGCGCTTTCGTTTAAAATATGAGCGCCAATTAATAGGTTTTATATGGATATCGGCTAAAGTGGGTTACCGATATAACTATAGTTTCAATGTGGATAGGGTTGAAAATGGTGAAGATTTCTTTAGAGGATTTTTTGGTGATCAAAAATACGTAATGGAAAATAGTTTAACCAATCCCCTCTTCTTCAATTTCAGCATCAATTTAGTAAGCCCATAGCAGTTGGCGAGGTACTTTGCCTTTGACGCTTAACAGCGATTATTTCTAAAAAAACTTTACCTGCAAATCCCAATATACAGCTTCGAAAGTATTGTTACGCCTTCTGTTTTAACTTGCAGTTAATTTAGTTATCGTTAAGCATTTAAATACTTTTTAAGTTTTACTTTTTGTTTATTGGATTTTATTCCAAGTCTCATTAACAATCTTTCAGTGATGCATGTAAGCAGATGTGTTAACATAGCAGCATGAAAGTGGCCTTCACCTCCATTATTGTCATCCTTTGCTCCACATTGTGGTCTCAGCAATCTAAAACTAAAAATATGCCGAATGAAACTGTGAAAATTGAAATCTGGAGCGACGTAGTTTGCCCATTTTGTTTTGTAGGAAAAAGAAAGTTGGAACAAGCCATTAAAAAACAAAACGCTGAGAATAAGGTAGAAATCATTTGGCACAGCTTCCAATTGGATCCTGACTTTCCAAAAGATAAAGCCTATCCTTCGGCACAATATTTATCAGAACGAAAAGGATACCCCATTGAACAAGTGAAAGCCATGAGTAATCAATTGGCGGAGAATGGAAAGCAATACAACATTGACTTTCAATTTGATAAAGCGTTAACTTTCAATACATTTAATGCGCACCGTTTGATTCAGTGGGCGAAATCAAAAGGTAAAGCTGATGCTTTGAAAGAAGCATTTATGATCGCTTACTTCACCGATGGCATTAATCTCGCTGAAGAAGAAAACCTGCTTGCTACTTTGAAAAGTGTTGGACTTTCAACCGAAAAAGCCAAATCTATTCTTGATTCAGACCAATATAACCAGGAGGTTCGAAAGGATATTTATCAAGTGCAGCAGCTTAATGTTAGAGGGATTCCCTATTTTTTGATCAATGAAAAAACGGCAATTTCTGGAGCTCAGCCAGACGAAGTTTTTGAAAATGCCTTGAAAGCTGAACTTAGTGCAGTAGAGCCTCTTATTGAAACACTAGGAGATGGAGTTTGCCTACCCAATGGTGAATGTAAATAACCAAAAAATCCCCTTGCTTATAGTGACCGCTTGAAGCCTTTAGTTTAAAATTCATATGCCACACCCGATACGCATCATTTACGATTGCTTTTCAAAAGGTTAGTTTTGAACAATTAATTATAGTTTTAACTAAAACATTGAGATGAATAGTAAAATATCAACAACATCATTTTCTGCAGTTATAGCTGCCGCCTTGCTTATTTCGGCTTGTACCCCTCCTAAAACAGAGGAAATTGTAAAAGAAGAAGTTAAAGAAGAGAAAGTTACTGGCAATAGTTCTGAGCTAGAAATATGGCATGTAAAGGCTGTTGCTCCAAACGGACAGATGATTAAAATTAAAGCCCTCGATGCAGAAGGCAATATTTACGATGTAAAAGCGATTGTAAATGATGCTGAGGGCCAACTGATGGACATTAAAGCCATTGTAAAAGGAAGCTACTTACCCATTAAAATATTATTAACCGAAGAAGCATTAAAACCGGTAAAAGCAATTGCTAATGACGGAACGATATACAGTATTAAAGCCATAAACGAAGCTGGTGAGCAGCTTGCAATAAAGGGAGTTGAAACAAATGGCAGCCTAGTTCATATAAAGGCTATTGCTGCTGATGGTGCTTACTATGGTGTAAAAGCAATTTCTAAACAAGGAAACCTAATGGATATTAAGGGAATTAAAATGATTGATACCCCGCTTGAAGGCACTGTGAATGGAGTTGATGTTTTTGCGCACATAAAAGCACTTCCTCAAATTGGAAGCGCTGGCCAAGCGGCTGTTTGGAATGTAAAAGCAGTGCATCCTGAAGGTGGAATAATAGACGTAAAAGCTTTTGATAAATCGGGAAACCAATTTGATGTAAAAGGCATACAATATGAAGGTCAGCGGCATATTATTGATATCAAAGCACTAGTAGGTGATGCTAAATTGCCCATAAAAATATTAGTGAGCGAAGCAGATCTTGCTCCTATAAAAGCCATTGCAGAAGATGGAACTATTTACGCTATTAAAGCAATTGCTGCTAACGGAGAAAAACTAGATGTAAAAGGTGTAGCTACTTCGGGGAATATCGTGCACATAAAGGCTATCTCTGCTGCTGGTGATGAATACGGCATTAAAACCATATCAAAAGAAGGTATGCTTAATGATGTAAAAGGATTAAAAATGTCAGATACAAAAGTTGAATCCAAGATAAACGGTGTAGATGTTTACGCCCACGTTAAAGGAATTCCACAAGTAAAGTAGAGCGCGTTTATTGCGGTCTGTAATTTTCAGGATAACCGTAAACGTGCACAATATCTATTCGGTCAGAAAGGGTTATACCTCCGGGGTTTAACCCTTTTTTTCCTTCTGGAATCGGCTGATCCATTTCCTTGTAATAATTTACCCACAGCGGAAAAAGTTCATTTGTCTTAGGGTCTTTAAAGGTCATGGGTTGCGTTTCAAAAATGGGTTTGCCATTTTCTAGGTAAGCATAGTAAACTAGCTCAGAACAGTAGAGTGAATCATTATTTAAATCAAATAAATGATCGTAAGGTTTACCCAAATAGGTTTTTGAAATTGCTATTGCCTGCTGCAATTCACTTTCTGACCAACCGTTTACTCGGCCTACCAGTACTTTGGGTTTTTGTTTTCCATCTCGTGCGCGCGTCAAAAAACTATCCATGGAAGTAATAACGACACCTCTCCCTCCTGCTTCAATAACTTTTAATTGTTTGTTTTCCAGCAAAACAATACCGCAGTGACTCAATTCAGCGCCATTGATTCCCGGCGTTACGGTTTCAATAGATTCGCAAAAAGGTCCACAATCCAAATCCTGAAAAAGAATATCTCCGGGTTTTAACTCGAAGGAATTATGCGCCCTTTCACAAGCTGTAAATAGGCTGACTAACAATACATACATGAGAATGCTACGCCCCAAAATACTCCTTAGCTGCTGCTTCAAACTTAGTTACTGTTTCTTCTAAACTCAGTTCAGACATTCCACCTGCGGCATTCAAATGTCCACCACCGTTAAAGTATTTTCTAGCAAAAAGATTTACATCAATATCGCCCTTACTGCGAAAAGACATACGAATAATACCACCGTTCTCTTTCATAATACAACTCACATTAACGCCTTTTATGGATAGCGGATAGTTTACAACACCTTCCGTATCGCCAGACTTGTAATTGAACTGATTTAACTCTTTCTCTGATAATGAAATGTGAGCCAGCTCTAGTTCTGGAAACACTGTAAGTTTTTTATCTAAAACGTAACCCAACAGTTTAATTCGATCCAAAGAATTGGTATCAAAAATTTCGTTGTATACCTCGCCTGTCACCAATCCCAAATCCATTAAATCAGCCACCACTCTGTGCGTTTTCGCAGTAGTAGAGCGAAATCTAAACGATCCAGTATCGGTTACAATACCAGCATAAATGCATGCAGCAGTTCTTTTATCAATCAATCCAGCCTCGTCAAAAGCTTGAATAAAATCATACACTAATTGTGCAGTACTGCTTGCTTCAATGTCGTGCAAACCGGCCACAAAAGCAGCGTCTTCGGGTTCACGATGATGGTCAATAATCAATTTTGGCGTTTCATCAGTGCGTAATAATTGCTCAAGATCCTTACCTACTCTTGACAAAGTATTGTAGTCTAAGGAAAAAACCAATTCCGCCTCTTGCAAAGCAAGCTTGACTTCCTCCGATTGCTGATCAAATTGAAGTAAATCGCCTTTGTTAACCATCCAATTCAAAAAAGCTGGAAAAGCATCTGGCACGACAACGGTAACTGTTTTTCCTAGTTTTTCAAGTCCTTGCTTTAAAGCCAATGAGGAACCTATTGCGTCGCCGTCAGGTGATTTGTGTGTTGAGATGAAGATCCGATTAGCATCATGCACCATCTCCACCATTTTATTGATATCTCTGAGTTTTTCCATATTCGGACAAAGGTATTTGAATAAAAAAGTGAGGAAAATAAAATGTTGTCAGATTTGAATAAAATTGCACACATCAAACTAAAAAGAACTAGTACTTTTGCATGCTCAAAACAAGAATTAAACTATAACACTATGGCTACGAACAGAACGTTTACCATGATAAAACCAGAAGCAGTAGAAAAAGGCTTAACTGGAGCAATATTGAACAAAATCGCTGAAGGTGGATTTAGAATTGTTGCGTTAAAAAAGACTCAACTTTCTATTGCTGAAGCTGGAAAATTTTACGAAGTACACGCTGAGCGACCATTTTATGGAGAATTAGTAGCTTATATGAGCTCAGGCCCTATCGTTGCCGCTATTCTTGAAAAAGACAATGCAGTTGCTGACTTTAGAACCTTAATCGGTGCTACTGACCCTTCTGAAGCTGCCCCGGGAACATTGAGAGCTGAATTTGCAGAAAGTAAAGCTAAGAATGCTGTACATGGTTCAGATTCTGACGATAACGCTGAAATCGAAAGTAACTATCACTTCGCAGGAAGAGAAATGTTTTAAAAAAATATTTAAAATACCTCGAAGCCCTTATTCTTTACGGAATAGGGGCTTTTTTTACGCGGTGTTGTAGAATGATGTGGGGTCATGCTGAATTTATTTCAGCATCTCAATAATAGCTGCGAATAACAAGATTCTGGAATAAATTCAGAATGACCGCTAGCGAGTGTATTCCTCACATTTCCTACATAATTCAACAACACTACCTTTTTTTATTCAGTTTTGCAGCATAGTTTGCAATAATTCCACTCTTAAAACTCCCTTATTTTGACTTAAAATTTATTGATTTTTAGGGTGGCAAGAGGAGTTATATCTTGCAGAATAACTTTCTATCCTTGCTGCAGTTAATAGAAATCAGAACACCTTTAAAATTGAGCAGCACCTATGCCATTATGCGCGGTGAATTGACTAATATCGTTGTGGTTTTATGATTAAATCGGATACATGAAAAACAAATTTTCGATTATCGCATGCGTTTTGGTTGCCTTGGTTCTGATTCAATACCGAGTAAAGCATTCGGACTTAAGCTCCGAAACTCCATTAAAAGTAACTACCTGGGATGCATTGGGTTATTACATGTTTTTGCCGGGTATTTTTATATACGACGACGTTACTAAATACGATTGGTTAACTGAAATAGATAAGAAGTATTCTGTAACCGGCGGTGGAGACTTTTATCAAGCAACTCGAAGTAAAAATGGTAATTACGTTGGAAAGTACCTAGGTGGTGTGGCAATTTTGGAGCTGCCATTTTTCTTTATCGGACATGTAATTGCTATAAACTCGCATTACAACGCCGATGGATTTTCGCCTCCCTATCAATACACAATTGCCTTTGGAGTAATTTTTTATTGCATTCTAGCGTTGTTTCTGCTTCGCTTTATCCTCTTAAAATACTTTTCCGATCCAGCTGTTGCGCTCAGCATTGTTTTGCTAACCACTGCAACAAATTTCATTCAATTTGTAGCTATCGATAGCGCACAAAGTCACGCTTTTATTTTCCCGCTCTACGTTCTAATGATTTACCTCTCCATAAAATGGCACGAACAGCCAAGGATTATTTGGGCTGCATTAATTGGAGTAACTCTTGGTTTAGCAACTATCAGTAGGCCTACTGAGGCAATCATGTTATTTATTCCGTTGTTATGGGGGACTCAAAATAAAGCAGCTGCAGCCCACAAATGGGCACTAGTTAAACAGTATTTACCGCATATACTTTGGGTGGGAGCGCTTGGTTTAGTGGGCATTCTTCCACAACTCATTTATTGGAAAATTGTTTCGGGCGACCTCATTTTTAATGTGGGTAGCAAATGGTATTTTCTTAATCCTTTCTTTAGGGTTATCGTTGGGTTTGAGAATGGGTGGATGGTGTACACGCCTATCACTATTTTATTCGTTGTTGGTTTCTTTTATATCAAAGAATTTCCTTTCAAAAAATCGGTCATTGTTTTTTGTTTGCTCAACATTTGGATCATTACGGCTTGGTCTGATTGGAAGTATGGAGCAACATACAGCACCAGAGCATTAGTTCAGAGCTATCCAATTTTTGCTTTGGCCTTTACTGCTATTGTAGAGCGCATTCTTCAACAAAAATGGAAAGTACTTTTTTATGCAATTGGAGCTTATCTCATTTTCGTAAACCTGTTTCAAATGGAGCAGTACTTCACCACTGTATTGCATTACAGAGATATGAATCGGGCCTATTATGGTCGAATTTACCTCAATCCTTCTCCTACTCCATTGGATATGAGTTTAATGGACACAGACGAAGTCTTAGATAATGAGGATGAATTCCAAGTTATAGATGAAACTGTGATCGATACTGTTATTGAAATAGGAAGAATTAAAAACTATTCGAATACAATCGCTCAATTGCGCATAAAAAACGACGGAAGTGAAACTGCAAAAGAACGTTGGATTAAAATTACCGCTACAATTAAGGCGAGCGTGGGGTTTTCAAATAGCTATTTGAATTACAAACTAAAGAGTTCTGGAAAAACTAAAGAGCGAAAAATCCGCATATTCAACCCAATCAGTCAACCCGGAGCGTTCAATAACTATGCGTTTTTTGTTGAAGTTCCTGAAACCTTTAAAGACTTTAACGCTGATCTTTATTTTACTTCTGACAATGAATTTGAGGGGAGAATTTCTAGTATTAGGATTAGCTATTTAGTTGGGCCTCTTTAATCTAACTGGTCATGCTGAATTTATTTCAGCAGCTCCTTGTGCATGAAGAAAAGAGATTCTGAAATAAATTCATAATGAAAATCGCAGTCGGCTATTTAGTAAAAATTCAGGAAGTAATGTCAAGCAGGTTAGAGGAATTGATGGTACTATTCCTTTACAAAACGGCTTTGATAAACTGCTTTTCCGCTTTCCTTAATTACCGCAATATAGTTTCCTGCTGGCAGTTGAACTATGTTTAATTCATTTGAATTAAGAATCGCCCTAATAAACACTTTACCAGTCGCGTCATAAACTAGCGCTTTAGTTTGGGCTTCAGTCGGAGATAAACCAACAAAAGAAATGTGGTTTTGAGCAGGATTTGGATATGCCGAAATAAGTTGTGCATGCAATTCTTTTACTGAATTTCCTTTTGCACTCCCCTTATAATTGAACTTTAAGTTGTCAAGACCTGTAGCATTTGTTTTGATTAATAAATTATCATCAAAATCAATAACTGAACCTGCAGACCCACCAAAGCGAAAGGCTAAATAGGAGCCCACAGCTATTTTAATTGGAAATGTTTGTGCAAACTCCACTAACTTCAATTCATTTTTTTCAAAATCTATAGAAGAAACTGTTATTTCTTGATTACCCGAATTATACAATACCACTTGCACAGTTTGAGTATCCAAATTTCCAAAAGTCATATCTCTCAAATTACGACTGAACTGCAAGTCAAATTTTGCAGCGGCCGTTGAAGTGCCAGAAATCTTTGTGATTCGCTCCAGCAACTGAGGATAATCCACAAAAGGACTTCGGTTCTTTTGCAATGCGAAAATGGCATCGTTTCTATCTTTCTCTTGCTGATTAACTCCAAATTGAGTGTGCCAAGTCCTTAGAATTGCTTCTTGCTTACTCAAAAATGGAGTTCCATTATCACTAAAATCTCCATGACGCAGAACAAAGTACATCATAGATCGCGCTACAACGCCTTTTTGTACGTCTCTTGGCTCAAACTTACCTCCGCCCGACCTTGACCCTCCATCTGTCCATATAGGGTTTGAAACCGCCCCAAAAGGATCATTTCCTCTTCGTGAGTTAGAAGTTGTAGTTGTTGGAAACAAATGATGAATATCAGATTTCTCAGGATCAATGCTACTAAAGAATCCTTGAGGATAAGTATGTTCGCAATTAAAGTTTGCTGCATTAGCACCTGCTCTAGTAGTAAAGGCCGCCATTTTTCCAGTATAAACACATTCAACTCTGCCGCCACTATTGTCGATAGTTGCATACATATTGTCACGGGCGGTGTTATACCCCAAACTAACCGTCCCATTATTCAACAAAGTATTCAGAGCAGTTTTTAGCGCTTCTTCACTCAAATTTCGTGTTGTAGAATAATAGGAGTTAGAGAATGTTCCTTGCCCCTCCACCTCAATAATTTGCTCCACTGAGTATTCACTTTCAACTAAAACAAGCCCTTTGTGCATTACATTTTGCTTAGGCTCAAAACTAACATTCACTTGACCAGAAGCGCCATTCTTTAAGCCCAATTTACTGGGCGCAGTCACACTGCTAGTTGTCCAATCATTACCCATAATGGAGAAATAAGTATGCACGGAATCACCCGATCCTTTAGGAAAATCACTTGAATTGTAATTTACAGTTTTAAATGTTGAAGATTGCTCATTCACTGACCCAAAATTGATGTTGGTTTGACCAAAAATCCAAGTTGGAGCAAGAAAGAGAGCGAGTATATTAAATCTCAATTTGTAAGCCATCGTATGCAAGTTTAACGTTGTTCGGTAATAATTTCGAAACCTCTTCATGGAAGCCCAATAAATGTGATATGTGGGTAAAGTAAGTCTGTTCTGGCTGCAGCTCTTCTACCAAAGCAAGTGCTTCTTCTAAATTAAAATGAGAATAGTGCTCTTCAATTCTTAAGCAATTTAAAATCAAAACCTTACTGCCCTTTATCTTTTCTTTTTCTTTAACTGAAATTGTCTTAGCATCGGTGATGTAAGTAAGGTCATTTATGCGAAACCCAAAGACGGATAAGTTCATGTGCATTACTTCAATTGGAACAACAGTTATGCCCTCAACTTCGAATGATTCATTATCTATTTCATGAATAACTGCACCTGGAGCTCCAGGGTATTTGTTTGCCTCAAATACATACGCGTAGTCGCGCTTCATTGCTTCGGAGACCCTAGAGGAGCAATACAAAGGCATTTCCTTTTTTTGCATAAAGTTAAAAGGCCGAATATCATCAAAACCCGCAGTATGATCGCGATGTTCGTGGGTATACAAAAGCGCATCAACTTGTTTAACATGGTTTGCCAACATTTGCTGCCTAAAGTCTGGCCCGGTATCAATAACTAAATGCTTTCCAGCGACTTCAATATATGCTGAAGTACGCAATCTTTTATCGCGGATATCCTCACTTAAGCATACGGGATGAGTGCTACCAATTACAGGAATACCCTGCGAAGTTCCAGTACCTAGGAAAGTTAATTTCATTAAACAGTATATATTAACTCGTAAACAAAGGCTTTTTCATTATCGTTTACTGGGTTCAACCAATGCACAAATTTATCAAGATAGCTGGGCTCAAACTCGGCCAAGGGTTTAAGCGAACAACTACAATTTTCCTCGAACGAAGCGATACGTTTATCTAAGTCTTCAGCCTCAAAGAATACAACATGATTCCTTCGTATGTCTGCAGGTAAGGAAGAATTTGTTTTTATAATTTCACTCACTTTTAGCCCTTTTTTAAGTCTGATTTGAGAGAACCATTTTCCAGCATAATATTTAGGTAACAGAGGGGATGAATAACCTACCGTATGCTCCACATAAACTCCTCGATAGTTATCAATTCCTTTAAAATACTCCATTGTTTCCACCCTACTTTTTTTTGAGTATGCTGGAGTCACTGCCAATAAAAGAATACTATTTAATCCCCAAAAAAACCGCATTCCATATTTATCAAACTTTCCTAACCGAGAAGCATACTCAGAAAGAAGTTGGCGCCAACCAATCCAACCTAGAATGATAAAATAAGGGAGAAATGGGATTATGAACCGCTCTTGTTTATTTGGAAAATAACAATGAAAACCAAAAAATACCAACGAAGGAACAAGCACTAATAAATACTTTTTCTTAAATACTTTTGACCATCCTGCATACAAAAACAGGCTTAACGGAGGCAATAATAAACCACCAATAGTTCCGAAATACATGTACCAAGGCCTTAAAGCGTATGTTGTTTTGTTGGCTAGGTTATAAGCTATGTATTCGGTAAACTCGGCAAAAGGTCGTCCCCAAAGAAACACATCTCCGATTTGGCAAATAAAGAGCGATATTAAGAAAAATAGCCCAAAACCAATAGTTTTACCTATGTTCTTGGTCAATAGAACCAAACCAATTCCCCCTAAAAAAAAGATTGTCTGAAATCGAATCGAAACTGAAACGCCCATAAGTAAACCAGCAAAAATGATGTTCTTCAAGGTCATGTTCTCCGTTTTGAGTAAAAACCAAGTTGCTCCAAGCAATGGTGTCAAACAAACAACTTCAACCAGGTTTCGGACACTTAAAATTGGTGTAAACCAAAGGAAAGCCATAAACAGACCAACCATTTTTGCTGTTGATTCACTATCTAGCTTTAAGGTTATTTTGAATGCATAACGAATTGCCATTAAATACCATAAAGCATGTAAAAGACGAACAAAATAAAGTTTAGTCTGCGCACCCAAAATCCCTATGAACTCTAAAAACTGAAAGAAATAATAGTGCAACCCTACGTAAAACCATGAGTGCCCAGTTGGAGCTCCATCTTTTCTGTTCTTTGGAAGCCACTTATTATAATCTTCGCCATCCACCCAACTTTGAGCAGCCTCTATTACTAAAAAGTGATCATCATGCATACCGTATCCTTTACTAAACAGAATAGATATAATGCGAACTAAAAAAGCAGCTACAAGAATGAATGCCAGTGGCCTCTGATTCCAGTAGTACTTAATTCTTTCCAAAATATTAGGAGTTATAAAATTCCAGCACGCAATCAACTGCGTAATCAACTTCTTCTTTTGTGGTGTATCTAGAAAACGAAAAACGCACTGCAGGACGCATTGGATCTGATTGAATTCCAGCTAAAACATGCGATGAAATAGCAGCGCCACTGCTGCAAGCACTTCCACCAGAAGCACCAACGCCATTAATGTCCAAATTGAAGAGCAGCATTCCTGCTTTTTCTGTGGGCGGTAGAGCTACATTCAAAACGGTATACAAAGCATTTCCTCTTGGGTCTCCATTAAAAGAAACATTAGGCAGTTCGCTTTCAAAACGGTCCATCATATGCAACTTCAACGTTTTTACATGAACTTCATGGGCTGCTACATCTTCATAAGCTAAATCCATGGCTTTTGCCAGACCAACAATACCATATACGTTTTCGGTTCCTGCTCTTAAGCCTCTTTCCTGTCCCCCACCTATAAGCAAAGAAGGTATTTTTAGGTTTTTATTGATGTATAAAAAGCCGATTCCTTTCGGTCCATGAAATTTATGAGCTGAACAGGTAGCGAAATCAATTTTTGTTTTTGAGAAATCAAAAGTATAGTGCGCCATTGTTTGGACGGTGTCGGAGTGAAAAACTGCATTGTATTTTGTGCACAGCTCTGAAACCTCATCAAGGTCAATAAGATTACCAATTTCATTATTGGCGTGCATGATTGAAACAAATGATCGCTCGTTATTGGCTAACAATTCTTCTAAGTGGACTATATCGACATACCCTTTTTCATCAAGTCTTACTTTACTAAGTGCAATACTGTGCTCAGAACAAACCGACTCCATAGTATCTAGGACAGCATGATGCTCAATATCGGTAGTTATTGCATGTTTAATATTTAGTTCTTTTAAAGAACATCGAATGGCCATATTATCGGCCTCGGTGCCACCGGATGTAAATACAATTTCAGCTGGAGTAGCCTTTAAATGCTTGGCAATTGATCTTCTAGCATATTCAACTTGTGCCCTTACCGATCTGCCAAAAGCATGACTTGACGAAGGGTTTCCATAATTATCCTTTAGAATAGGAAGCATTGCGTCAACAACTTCGGGAGCTATGGGTGTTGTTGCGGCGTTATCCAAATAAACTTGCTTTCTCGCCATTAATTCTTGATTATCTCTTTTATGTCACTGATGATTTTATTGGCCAAGTTGTTTGCCGTGTTGGCACTTGCGCTTTCTGTATAAATTCTAATGATTGGTTCTGTATTCGATTTTCTTAAATGCACCCACTCTTCATCAAAATCTATCTTAACTCCGTCAATTGTGTTTATGGGGTAATTGCCGTATTTCTTTTGTATTGAACTTAATACTTTGTCCACATCAATTTCTGGAGTCAACTCAATTTTATTTTTTGAAATGTGGTAATTAGGATAGGAGGCTTTTAGAATGGACATGGTTTTATTTTCTTTTGCCAAGTGTGTCAAAAACAAAGCAATTCCGACTAATGCATCTCGCCCATAATGAGATGCTGGGTAGATAATGCCTCCATTTCCTTCCCCACCAATAACTGCATTGGTTTCTTTCATTTTGCTCACTACATTTACCTCTCCAACTGCTGAAGCAGCATATTGTTGTCCGTGTTTTTCAGTAATATCCTTGAGTGCTCGAGTGGAGCTCATGTTTGAAACTGTATTTCCGGGAGTTTTACTCAACACATAATCAGCAATTGCAACCAAAGTATATTCTTCGCCAAACATTTCGCCGTCTTCAGACACAAATGCCAATCGATCCACATCGGGATCAACTACTATACCCATGTGTGCATCGTGCTTACGCACCATTCCTGAAATCTCAGTTAGGTGTTCTGGCAGCGGCTCTGGATTATGCGCAAAATGACCCGTTGGGATACAATGCAATTCAATAACCTCAACACCTAATGCTTTCAATAATGCGGGAACGTAGATCCCTCCTGTTGAGTTTACACCATCTACCACAACCTTATATTGCTTTTTCTTAATGCTTTCAACATCAACCAGGTCCATTGCTAAAATCATATCAATATGACGATGCAAATAGGTTTCATTTTGAAGGTACTTTCCAAGTTTCTTGACTTCGGCAAATACAAAATCTTCGTTTTCGGCAATTTCAAGTACTTCAGCGCCATCTTCACCAGAAATAAACTCACCTTTCTCATTGAGCAATTTCAATGCATTCCATTGCATAGGATTGTGACTGGCCGTTAAGATTATACCTGCTTGCGCATTTTCATGAGTAACTGCTATTTCAACTGTTGGTGTAGTGGTAAGTCCTAAATCAACTACATCTATACCCAGCCCCTGCAAGGAAGAAGAAACTAAACCAGACACTAGCTCTCCAGAAACTCGGGCATCTCTACCTATTACAATTTTTGATTTTACCCCATTCTGTCTTTTTAAGACCCAAGTTCCAAATGCGGAAGCAAATTTAACTATGTCTACTGGCGTCAATCCAGCTCCGGGCTTTCCCCCTATAGTTCCTCTAATTCCTGAAATTGATTTTATTAACGTCATTCTTGCTCTGTAAATATTTTAAGGTTTATAGCGTCGCAAATATAAATTTTTAGCTGTCTTTAATTCGTAAAGAATTGTCCTTCTTCTTGGCTGTTAATTTCTTTTTGACAACTTTGCGCAAGCTAAAAAACGATGCATACCATATTGGCTACATTTGTTAACATAGTCGGTTTAAAAAGCGCATGAAAGAAGATTTCGACCCTTCGTATGACGACAATAACAATCAGGATAGACTGGTCAAATTGGAAGATATGTTTTCCGACACTGCCTACTATTATTTTGATGTAAATGAATGGGAAGGCATCATAGACCACTACCTCAACACATTACGTGTAGAAAAAGCCATAAAGGCATTAGACTTTGCACAGTATCAACATCCAAATTCTGCGGAGTTATACTTGAAGCAGGCTGAAGTATTAATGGAGCAAAACGAGCACAATAAAGCCATCGCTGTTCTTAAAAAACTACAGGAAACCTATCCTTTTAATCCTGATATTTTTATAGGCATGGGCGATGCTTACAGTCGAAAAATGGAGCATTACAACGCCATAATCAACTATAAAACTGCTTTAGAGCTTTGTGAGGACGGAAAAGAAGAAATTTATTTTCAATTGGCCGCTGAATGTCAATCATTGGAAAAGCCAGCACAAGCTATCTATTGGTTAAAGGTAATGTTGAGTGAGTTTCCAGATAGCATTGAAGGATTGTATGAAATGGCTTTTTGCTATGAAGTAAATGGAACTCAAGAAGCCGGCACAGAATTTTTTAAAACCTTTTTACATTCAAACCCATATAACCACCATGCTTGGTTTAACTTGGGTAACCTATACACAACTCTTGAGAAGTATGAAGAGGCGCTTAATGCTTTTGATTATTCAGTAATATCTTTTGAAGAATTTTCTTCTGGATGGTACAACAAAGGAAATATTCTTGGTCGGCTTGGTCGATACAAAGATGCAATCGAGGCTTTTGAACGCACGCTTGAATTGGAAGGTCCTGCTGCTCAAACCTATTTTTACATTGGTGATTGCTACGAGAACATAGAAAAATTTGGAAAAGCAAAGCAGGCTTATCAAAAATCAATTGAGTTAGATCATGATCATTTAGATGCTTGGGTTGGTGCTGCAAATTGTTACTTGGAATTAGGTGACGCTGAAGAAGCGCTGAATTTTTGCGAAAAAGCATTGAAATTAGATGCTAAAAATAGTCTTGTTCAATATTTGTATGGAGATGTTTGCAAAGCTCTTGGGTATTTTGATGCGGCAAAAAGGGCATTCGACAATGTAATTGAAATGGACCCGAGCAATAGTGAAGTTTACCTGGATTACTCTGATTTACTTTTCTGTAACGACGAAAAATTTAAGGCAATAGAACTACTAAACGCGGGCATAACCTTATTTACTAATCAGCCTGATTTAATATATCGAATGGGAACCTATCATTTTTTGATGGGTAGAAAAAATAGTGCGTTTGAATTTTGGACAAACGCTACACTTATTGATGATAACTTAAAACAATCTATTTTTGAGTACTGCCCACAACTAAAAGCAGATATCGAAATAAAAGATTTCTTTTCATAGTATGAACTACACACTTCCATACATACCTAATAGGACCGAAAAACCGAGAAATACGGGTTTGACAATGATGATGGACAAAGGTCTAAGTGTTCGTCAGGTAGAAGATTTTTTAGAACAAGCTGGTGATCTTACCGATTATGTAAAGCTGGGCTTTGGGACTTCTTTTTGCACCAAACGAATCGAAGAAAAAATAAAATTATATCACGAGGCAGATATTAAGGTCTATCTTGGAGGTACACTCTTCGAAGCATTTTTGATTCGCGATAAATACGACGATTATAAAAAGTTACTGAATAAATTGAACCTTAACTGTGCCGAAATTTCTGATGGCTCAATTTATTTGGATCACGGTAAAAAATGTGAGTTGATTGCAGATTTATCGAAAGAAGTACAAGTATTGAGTGAGGTAGGCAGTAAAGAAGAGGGAATTTTCATTAGCCCAGGAATGTGGATTAGTATGATGAAAAATGAGTTAGAAGCTGGCAGTTTTAAAGTCATTGCAGAGGCTCGTGAATCAGGGAATGTTGGTATTTATAGACCAAATGGAACTGCGCACACCATGTTGGTGAATAAAATAATTGCCAATATTGATGTGGACAATATCCTTTGGGAAGCTCCAAAAAAACCGCAACAAGTTTGGTTTATCGATCAATTTGGCCATAATGTAAATCTTGGAAATATTGGTTACGATGAAGTTATTCCACTAGAAACCTTGAGAGTCGGACTTCGCGGTGATACTTTTATGAAATTCTTGCCTGAATCGCTAGTCGATAAAAATATAGAGTAAGTCATGAAACAAATAAGTGCAAGTGATTTGAACGATTTAATGCAAACTGAAACTGATTTGCAAATAATTGATATTCGAGAAGCTTACGAGTTCGACTATTCTAACCTTGGCTTGAAAGCTACGTCAATTCCAATGGCTGAACTTATCGACCGCATTTCAGAAATCCAAAGCACAGGAAAGGTTATTATTCACTGCAAATCGGGCAAGCGCGCCGAGGCTATGATAGACTATTTGGAAGTGCACTTTAAGCTAAAAAATTTATACCACCTGACTGGCGGCATCGCTGCTTGGTCGCAAGAAGTTGATGCTTCGGCTATACCCTGTTAACCTATGAAACGAAGTATTAAAGACTACTTGCTCATTACAGCAAAAGGAATGGGCATGGGAGCTGCTGATGTTGTTCCAGGCGTTTCGGGTGGAACCATTGCTTTCATTACTGGTATTTATGAGGAACTTATCAATTCGCTAAAGTCAATTGAACCCAATACAATTAAAATGCTTTTTTCAGAGGGTATTCCTGCCACCTGGAAAAAAGTAAATGGGAATTTTTTGATTGCTTTATTTGTTGGTATTGGCATATCTGTAGTTTCCTTGTCCAAAGTAATTAAGTACTTGTTGGCGGAACATCCCATTTTGGTTTGGAGTTTCTTTTTCGGATTGATTATCGCATCTGCTTACGTTGTTTCAAAAAGTATTACAAAATGGAACCTCAAATCTATTGGGGGAGTGCTTATTGGAAGTGCGATTGCCTACTACATTACGGTAGCTACTCCTGCCCAAACGCCAACAGATCTATGGTTCATCTTTTTGTGCGGTATGTTGGCAATTTGTGCAATGATTTTACCTGGAATATCAGGAGCTTTCATCTTATTGCTATTGGGTAAGTATGCATACATTGTCGGAGCTTTAAGCGATTTAAACCTAGCTATTATTGCCACTTTTATGGTAGGTTGCGTCTTGGGACTGGTTTCTTTTTCACATGTATTGAGTTACATGTTCAAAAATTTTCACAATATGACAATTGCTTTGTTGACAGGGTTTATGATTGGGTCATTAAACAAAGTATGGCCTTGGAAAGAAACCTTAACCACGCGCATAAATTCGCATGGAGAAGTGATTCCGGTAACTCAAATGAGTATACTTCCCTCCGATTACACCGAATCTGAGGCCTTGGTTTTTGGTGCATTAATTATGATGGCGATTGGCTTTCTACTGATCATTGTAATGGATAGATTTTCTCCAAAAACTGAAGCTTAGTTTTGAGGACTTTTGGTCTCATAGGTAAGTCATTAGCACACTCTTTTTCTGCAACTTACTTCGAGCAAAAGTTCAACTTATTAGCTATTTCAGATTGCGAATATCGAAATTTTGAAATGCCAAGTATAAACTCCTTGAGGGCACTTATTCAAGACACACCCAGTATTGAAGGTTTAAACGTTACTGTACCTTACAAAGAAAAGGTATTACCGATTTTGGACGAATTATCTGCAGACGCCAAAACGATTGGTGCAGTTAATTGCATTGAAGTTCGCCGAGAGCTTTCTCAGGTAAAGTTAATTGGACACAATAGCGACTGGTATGGATTTCTGTGGTCGCTAAAACCAATGATTGATTTGTCTATAGCAAATAAAGCGTTAATACTTGGAACGGGCGGAGCTTCAAAGGCCGTTGCTTATGCGTTAGACCAAGTGCAGATTCCTTATCAGTTTGTAAGTCGATATGCAGGAGATATTAGCTATCAGAACATTTCGGAAAAGGATATTTTTGATTGCAATGTGATCATTAATACAACACCATTGGGAACCTATCCCGATATCTTGAATTGCCCAGCTATTCCTTATTCTGCCATTAAAAGGCATCACCTTGTAGTTGATTTGGTCTATAATCCAGAAAAAACCCTATTTCTAAGTAATTGTGAAGCACAAGGAGCCAAGATAAAAAACGGTTATGAAATGTTGAGTTTACAAGCCGAAAAGAGTTGGGAAATTTGGAACAATAGCGAAAACCTTCAGCGTTAAAGTGCTCTTTCTTTTAAATTGAAAAGCGAGTCGTATTAAACGAAATCGTACTAAGTTGTAATTGTGAGTGAAAGGCTATAGGACCTGTTATTGGTGCAGACCAGTAGTCTCTCATATTGTCTTTATTTAAATCACAAATTAGAGATTATACCATCTTTATCTTTGTTTAATATGTATAATTGAAATGATGGATAAGGAAAAATTCAGTTGTTTTCAGAAATAATAACTATTGAAATCAAAAATCAGTATCCTAGGCTGCGGTTGGCTGGGCACAGCTTTGGCTGAAGAGCTTATCGCTTCTGGTTATGAGGTAAATGGCTCAAGTACATCACCCGAAAAAATAAGCAAGCTCGCTAAAATGGGTATTCAACCCTTTCTAATAGATATAACTGAACACAAAGCTCTGCCCGACAAATTTCTGAAAGCCTCTATTTTAGTGATTGCCCTTCCCTCACAGAATAGCGATGATTTTAACTACTTAATTAAGCAAATAGAAAAATCTTCGATTCAAAAAATATTGTTTATCAGCACTACTTCAGTTTATGCAGATACCAATGAAATTGTTACCGAAGCTAGCCCAATACCAACATCTACTCGGGCAAATCTGGAGTTGTTGTTCAAAGACAACCCAAAATTAGCGACTACTATTTTGCGCTTTGGCGGATTGTTTGGCTACGATAGAAAACCGGGTAATTTTATTAGATCAGACAACAAAATAAATAACCCCGAAGGATATATAAACTTTATTCATAGAGACGATTGCATAGCAATTATAAAGCTAATTCTTTCAAAAAACATATGGAACACCCTGCTTAATGCTTGTGCAGATACACACCCAAAAAGGAAAGACTTTTACAAAAAAGAAATGGCGAAATTAGGACGTCAACAGCCAGTTTTCGATAACGCGAAACAAAGCATTTACAAAATTGTTAGCAGCGAAAAACTCAAAAAGTTACTGAATTACACCTTTAAGTATGCCGACCTAATGCAATATTAATATGGAGCGAAGAGGAATAGTTTAGCGGACTTTAGTTCCCCTTTACTTTAATAAACTTCAAGATGGTTTTCTTCCAATAGTCTTTAACGGTCAATGTATACGCTCCATTCAAAAGTGTGCTGGTGTCAATTGTAAGTTGCTTCTGTGAAATACGCGTATTTATTTTTTCTTGAAATATCACATTGCCCATTAGGTCGTATATCGCAATATCTAATTCAGGCAAAATTGGTTTTGAAAACAGGAGATTTAGCTCGTTTTGAATGGGATTGGGCGCTATTTTATAAGCTACTTCATCAATTTCATAATCCAATTGAGTCACTTTACTTTCCTTGCTTTTAAGTATCCAACGTTTAGGGTCTAAAAAAACAGCTCTAACGGGTAACTCCCAATCCAAAATAATTTCTTGCCCACTTTCTGTGTGATCAATAACTAAAGTTGTATCTGTGGCGTCATCAACAATTTGAATAGGAACTTCCATATCAAAAAAGACTCCTTCCCATATGTAGCTTTGCTCTTGATTCAAGACTAAATGGAGCTTTCCTTTATCGGTTTGATGCCATTGCAATTCGTAAATAGGAAAACCTTGTGCATAAAACCAGTCGTTAAAAAACTCATCAATCTTGTACCCTCCATTGGCTTTTAAATGCCAAATCAAGTCTTCGGTTCTAGCAAATCCATAATTGTGTTTTTCATCTTCTAAGTAATCCCTTATCGCTTTAAAGAAAGCAGTATCTCCCATTTTATATCGCAACATATGCAGAACATAGGAACCTTTTCGATAGGTAAGTCGTCCCGAAAACATGCGGTCTACATCGCTCGTATCTGGAATATTAACGCTTCCCCCCGGAGCACTTGTTATTAAATCAATCGTAATGTTTTTCCAGTTTTCCCAGGCACCTTCATTGAATAAGAAATCGTAGGTCAATCCATCACAGTAAGTAGCAAAACTCTCATTAAGCCAAAGGTCTTTCCAAGTGCCACAAGTAACCATGTCCCCAAACCACTGGTGCGCCAATTCATGTGCAACCAAACCGTGTTTAAAATTTACCATAAAGCTCATGGTTTGATGCTCCATTCCTCCGCCCCAACTAAATTGAGCGTGGCCATATTGCTCTTTTCTAAATGGATAGGGGCCAAATAGTTTTTCAAATAATTGCATGGTGTTTATAAATTCTTTGAGGTCGGCTAATGCTTCAGCAGTGTCTTGCGGGTAAATATAGTTTACGAAATTCATTGGCCCTTCTTCCAACTGTAACACTTCATTTACCACAACATAGTCGGAAACTGCAAAAGCAACCAAGTAAGTCACAATTGGGTATTGATGTTTCCAAATGTATTTAAGCTTAGAATTCCCGACTGGCGCAACCGATTCCAAAAGACCATTAGCAGCAACCTTATACTTTGCCGGAACGGTAACTCTTAACTCTAAATCTTCAATTTTATCTTGCAAATCTTGTTTGCACGGCCACCAATCCTTGGCTCCGTATGGCTCTGAAAGCGTCCAAAGCACACTATCTCCATAACTATTGGTATCGCTGCTAAATGCTCTAGTTTCAGGAGGAATACCTTCGTACTTCAGTTCTAAACGATACTTTTTGTTGACCTCTAATTCAGTCCCAAATTTGATATTCAACAAATCTTCGCCTTGGGTATAGTTCACTGGCGCACCTTCAATTTTCGCTTCACTAATTCTGAGTGAATCATGACAATTCAGCACAATCGTGGAATAGCCTGACTCTAGTAAGTTAAATTCTGTGGTTATAGTGCCTTCAATAAATTGAATGCCGGGCTCTACCTCAATATCAATAATTTGCTTAGTAACATCAAAATAGTTCCGGTAAATAAGGGTATTTAGTTGACTTTCAAGCGCAGATTTGTACGCCTTTTTCTCAAATTCAGCGATTTGTTCGGTTGTCGTAAAGTCGAATTCTTGCGCTAAAACAACAGAAGCAGAAAAAATGACAAGTATTAAGGCAGTAATTAATCGCACAATTGCGAATTTACACTTAACTTATATTCGAAAAATGTTAAAAAATGGATTAGTTCATATCCAAAACATCCCAAGTGTGGTCGGCAAGCAAGGAAACTTTCGCTTTATAAAGGTGGGGTAATCTTTTGCCCCAATCTTCAGGTGAAAGCAACGAAAGTATAAAGCTGTGTTCATCGGTTTCGTACAAATAATAATCGTGACCCACTAAAGGTTCAAAGCTCATTTTTGCTTGGTAGATAGTTTCACTGATTTCTACTCTACTTTGTAATTTTTTGGCTTGTTTGGCTAATAGTTCAATTTGTTCTTGAATTTGATCCATTTGCCGAGTGGTTTGTTGCTCCATTGCAGCAAGCGCTCGTCCTTTTATTTTTCCCTTATCTTCAGCTTTTACTATTGCACTGCCTCTGTGATGCGGGTATTCCAGACCGCTTGGGTTTTCCGTGATGTGATCATCATCAATTGGATTTTGAAATTGTGTCATATCCTCCATTATTGCATATAACCGTTACGAACAAAAATGGTTGATTTATTGGCTGTTGTTTTTTCAAATAAAATATCAAAATCTGCTTTTTGATTCAAACTAATGGGCATAGAAATATAACCATTTGAACCGTCAACTTCATCATAACCGTAGTGGTGAGATAAGTCCCCTATATCTTTCACTGAAGACTGCTGCAAGACTTGATTTAAGGAGGGGTCAAAAGTCTCTGAAATTTCAATTCCCACATCGGTTCTTATTTCTGAGCTTGCTGCTAACCGAACATTTCGTATCAAAAGATCGAACAACTTCTTATCGTTCATTGGAATCGATAGATAGTGCTTCACCCTACCCTTCTTCCAGCTCTCTGAGGCAATAGCTGCAAAAGATCTAAAAAACGACTCGAATACTACTTTTCTGGCAATCATTCGATTTGGATCATTTCTATAGCCTCCAGATTCAACTAGGATTGTTCTGTAACCCATTGCCTGTATATTGTCTCCAGTAGCAGTAGGGTAATATTCATGAGAAAACCTAGCAATTCCCACATCTTTTACAGAAGATAAATTACTTGCAACAGTAGCTATCAATTGCATTGCTTCTTCTTGCCCTTTACTGAGGCCATCTTCAGGAGAAGTTGAGGGTGACAAAAACGAAATAGTTGCTGGTTTGTTTGTTGATGATACATTGAACAAATTGCGTTGGTCGTGCATATTAAAGCACCAATGGGGCGCAAAATCTTCAATAATTTTAAATAAAGTCTGAATCTCAGGCGTTACTCTCTTTTTTGCATCACGATTTGGGTCAATGTTCAACGCGTTTCTTCGCTGGTAGCGCTCGGCACCATCGGGATTTAACATGGGCAAAAACAATACTTGCAATTCGTTTGAAAGTAGGTTTCTCAATTCAATATTCTCTGCTGCATTTAAAGCGGTAAAGAAATCAAATAACGCACGCGTTGCAGTTGACTCGTTGCCGTGCATTTGAGTCCAAATTAGAATTTTAGTGGGCCCCTTACCGAATTCAATAGCAGTGATAGGCCGGTTTTCTATTGATTTTCCAGCTGTTCTAAAATTAAGAAATGAAAATTCACGAATCGCCTGCAATTCGTTATTGTAATCTAAAAAAGTAAGTTTTTTGGTTGAGAAGCGAGAATATACGCAGTCCTCATAACGGTTAATTACGGCTTCAATCAGTTCCTTCATAACCCCTTATTTTTTTACGCATTCCAAGAAAATAAAGGTAATAACAAAAAACAAGTATTACATGAGCGATAACGTTATAGTTAACATGCGGGCCTAAGGAGAATTTTTTGGAATGCACCACCAAAGTGCCAACAGTCAGCACAATGCCGAGTAAAATAAGCCCCGAACCAGCATTTTTATCCCGTTGTAATTTTATATAGTTCAAGGGTACTATAAAACCAATATAACTTATAGCAGTAAATATACTTACAGCAGCAAAACCAGGAACTCCAACTGTCTTTTTATTGGGGTCTATATCACCAACAAATTGATAAATAAAGTAAGTGGAAATTGAAGCTATCAATAACAAAATAAACATCCAGTTTAATTTATCCTTTACTTCCATCGAATAATCCATAGCTGATCCCCTTTGAAAGTAATAGGTTCCGATGGCAATATTTGACCACCCAATAACATGAAAAAAGTTATGATCGATGTAATAATCAAACAAGTGAGCTTGCCCCGAAATTAGTGGAGCAATGCCCATAAATAAAAAGTAACGAGAAAAAGACTGACTCATACTGTCTTCGTACACTTCTTTTCTGAGCTTAGAATACCAAAACAGACTGAATATTGCCAGAATTATATCTGACAAATAAGTAATTGGCTCATAAAGAATGAGCCCCATAAATTCAATCGAAAGTTTTTCCATTGGATGCAAAAATATAGTATTCGATTTTTCAAAATATTACAAGATTCCATTTATTTTACATTTGCTAATAACAATTCAATCTTTTTTATGCTGTATCGCCCAATTTGGTTTTTTTGCGTCCTTATTTACAGAATTTTCTTCAGGCATTTTTACGTAAACTATCAAAAATTCAATTTAAAGAAACCCACAATTTTAGTGAGTAACCATAACAATGCTTTCATAGATCCAATAATTTTTCCTGCATTAATCTTTGAACGTCTCTATTTCATTGTCCGTGGAGACATATTTAATACTAAAATTAAGCATTGGTTATTATGGAATCTGGGCCAGATTCCTATGTTTCGAATTCGTGATGGAGTCGACAACCTTAAACTAAACGAGTCTAGTTTTGATTTGTGCTATGACTTATTGGCAAAGAATAAGAACATCCTCATTTTTCCTGAAGGTGATTGCGTTCAAGAAAAAAGGCTACGTGGGTTAAAAAGGGGTACTGCTAGAATGGCATTTGGTGCAGTTGAAAAACACGGCTGGGATATTGATTTACAATTGCTTCCAACTATGAACAACTATACCTACCCGCGGGAGTTTAGAACAGAAGTAATGACAAATGTTGGTGAGGGCATTCCGCTTAAAGACTACCGAGAGCTTTACGAACAAAATGAGAACAAAGCTTTATCAAAACTGAGCAATGACCTGGAAGTTGCAATGAAAGCACTTTACGTGCATATTGATAATAAAGAAGATGATACTTTATTTGAGCAGCTGGCTTCGATGAAACGTAACGAAAACCAAGTCTCAGCTATACCTTGGCGAAAAAACACTGGTCAGCGCTTTGAAATGGAAAAGGGTTTGGCCGAAAAGATAAACGCATTAAATATTTCAAACGCATCAGAAAAGACTGAATTAATTCTCAAAACAAGTGCTTATTTCAAAAAACTAAGCGACTTAAATATTAGCGATAATGTGGTGACAAAAAACAGCCCTAACATCTTCTTAGGTTGGATTGTTGCGGTATTAGGCTTTCCTATTTATACCGCAGGTATTCTCCTCAATATCTTTCAATTTCAATTGGCAAAGCACATCGCAGACAAGAAAATCAAACAAAAAATTTTCCAAAACTCAATTCGTTTTGGAGTTCTTCTTTTCTCAAACATGATGGTGGGCTTATTGATCGTCATTATAGCTTCTTCAATACATTGGCTGCTGGCTGTGATTTCTCCACTATTGTTGATGCTACTCGCATTCTATACAATTAATTATCATGAATTCGTACAATCTTGGTTGGAGAAAATGCAGTTCAATGGTATAAATAAATCCGATAGAGAAGTATGCAAAACCATGCGAATGGAAATTCTAAAATCAATTTAAATTTCTAGCAGCACAAGAGAAATCTAAGGGTTCCATTTTACCTAAAAACCACGTCAGTAATCAGTTCTTTGCCTACTAAATTATTCACTTTTTGAATAATTAGTGTTTTACCGTAAATCAGCTCTTGGCGTATTACTGGTGAATCCAATTTGATATACAGTTTTTTGTTCTGCACTTTTAATTGAGTAGTGTGCTTGTAAATCATAGTCCCCATTAATTCTTCCCAATGCGATTCTAAATCTACTTCATCCAATTTGTCAGTTAGCTTATACTTATCCAGCATCTGATCAAGTAACTGTTTCAATGTATGTTCGTTTTTCTCACTCATATCAAATTTACCGCTCCTTCATTTACCGTGTATAGTCGGTATTCTTTTCCAATTTTCTTTAATATTGGCTCTATACGTTCCTGACTCGTATCTGTTATAAAAATTTGTCCAAATTCTGGATCGCTTACCAGTTTTATCAGCGCCTCTACTCTATTTTCATCCAACTTATCAAAAACATCGTCTAACAGTATCATTGGTTTTGTGGTTTTCTTTCTTTTCACATATTCAAACTGAGCTAATTTCAGAGCTAGTAAATAGGACTTTTGCTGTCCTTGAGAACCAAACCGCTTCATTGGATGATTACCCAATTCAAATACCAAATCATCTTTATGAATTCCCGCAGAACTGTAACGGATTGCTCTATCTTTTTGTCTATTCTCTTTCAGTAAATCGAGAAACGAACCCTCATGTAACTTTGTAACGTATTGCAAACCAACCGATTCGTTTTTAGGCGCAATTAATCCATAATATTCCTGAAATATTGGAATAAACTCTTCTAAGAAAGCATTTCGCTCATTAAAGACGGGCTCACCATATTGCACCAATTTATAGTCCCAAATCAACAAGGAGTCTTCATCAAAATATCGATTTTCAGAAAATGATTTTAACAACGCATTTCTTTGTACCAAAGATTTTTGATAATTCAATAAGTTATCCAAATAGACGGGGTTAAATTGTGCAATTACACCGTCAATAAATTTGCGGCGAATTTCTGAGCCGCCAAGAATTAACTCGCTATCCGATGGAGAAACCATTACCAAAGGAATCAATCCGATGTGCTCGGCAAGCTTAGCATATTCTTTTTTATTTCGTTTGAATTGCTTTTTCTGTCCACGCTTTAGGCCACAAAAAATTTTTTCAGATTTACCTTCTCGATCAAACCCTCCTTGAACCACAAAAAATTCCTCCTCGTGCTTTATGTTTTGACTGTCAATTGGATTGAAATAACTTTTGCAAAATGCCAAGTAGTAGATAGCATCTAAAACATTGGTCTTACCCTGCCCATTGTTACCTACAAAGCAATTAACCTTGCTACAAACCTCTACAGAAGCTTCAGAGTAATTTTTAAAATTTATTAGAGAAAGTTCGTTTAAAACCACGTAGAAATCTTTACTTCAAAAGTAGCCCAATAGACGATAAAATTCAGTAAACATTGCATTGTTTACTAAATGAACTGCATCTTAACACCACCCCTTTTTCCGATTGCTAAAAAAAGTATATTTGCCGCTCATTTTTTAAGGAATTCAATGGCTAAAAATAAGCACGAAGATCAAGACGAAGTAATCGTTGACATAGGTGGAAGTATTAATAAGACTGAGAAATTTATTGAGGATAACAAAAATTCACTAGGTCTAGGAATCGGTGTAGTTTTTGTGGTTGTCGCTTTGTTTTTTGGATACACCAAATTTTACTTGGAACCTCTAGAAGAAGAAGCTAGCTTAGAAATTTGGAAAGCACAGCAGTATTTCGAGGCAGATTCTTTGGACAAAGCAATGTATGGCGATGGCAATTACCTTGGTCTAGAAGATATTAGAGATCAGTATGGTGCTACAAATGCAGGTGCTTTAGCTGACTATTACATTGGGCTTATTTACTTGAAGCAAGGCGATTACGAGGCAGCCATTGAAAACCTCTCTTCTTTTTCTGGTGGAGATATGATTGTTTCTTCTATAGCTCAAGGCGCAATAGGTGACGCTCAAGCAGAACTTGGAGATATCGATGCTGCTGCAAGTGCTTATATGAAGGCGGCTAATCTTAACAAAAATGAATTTAGCACGCCTATTTATTTAATGAAAGCAGGAAAAGCATTTGAGTCTATTGGTGATTACAATAAAGCAAAGGACGCTTACAAAAAAGTCATGGACGATTTTCCAGAGTCAGCTGAAGGCCGATCGGTTGAAAAATATTATTACAAAGCCAAAACTTTAGCTGAGAATAATTAATACAGCTTGTAGGATAGTATAATTTTGATCCCAATCTGAATATTCAGATTGGGATTTTTTTTGAATTTATGGCAACAAAACACAATAATTTGTCGGATTACGACAGCAGCACTGTTCCAAACGGAAAAGAGTTTAAAATGGCAATTGTAGTTGCTGAGTGGAATGAAGAAATTACTTCAGCTCTTGCAAAAGGTGCATATGAAACATTAATAAAACATGGTGTCTCTGAGAAAAATATTGACATTAAGCACGTTCCTGGAGCTTACGAATTGCCATTAGGTGCTCAACTTTGCTTGGAAAGTAAAAACTATGACGCAGTAATTTGTGTTGGTAGTGTTATTCGAGGAGAGACCGAACACTTTACATTCGTTTGCGAATCTGCAGCCCAAGGCATTAAAGACGTGGGCTTGAATTACAATAAACCTGTCGTTTTCTGCGTGCTTACTGATAATAATATCGAACAAAGCAGGGCTAGATCTGGTGGAGTTCATGGAAATAAAGGAGATGAAGCTGCCATAACTGCACTTAAAATGGCTGATTTTTAGTGCAATAATTTCAATTTTTCCTTTGTTTTTGATTGTTTCAATATTTTAAAGAACCATAACAAACATCAGCACCAAGCTGTGCAAGCCATAGAGTGGATTCACTATATTCGCTTTTATGATTTTTTCCAGATCTTGATGAACTAAATGTTAAGTCGTTTTTCCAAAATAGCGTTTATTTTTATTTTCCTACTTGCCTTATTAGGGGGGAAAACTGCGTTTGCGCAAGATGATATTTTAGATCAGATTGAAGCAGAGTTACAGGCTGAAGAGGAAAAGAAAAAAGCAGCAGAAAAGGCGTCTAAAAACGAAGAAAAGTACAAAGCTAATTATGAAGCTAGTACTCGAAAAGGAGAAGCCTATCTAAGGTCAAAAAAATACGACGAAGCCATAGAGGAATTTACAGAGGCCAAAAAATGGGGGCCATTAGAGACCTATCCAGATCAACAAATAGCGCTTGCTAAACAAGAAAAAGCAAAAGAAGAGGAAGCTGAAAAAAGAGCAAAAATTGAAGCTGAATATAAGGACGCAATCACTAAAGCTGATGCACTGTTTAATTCAAAAAAATACCTGGAGTCTATTCCTGAATATCAAAAAGCTAAAAAAATAGATCCGGAAATGGCCTATCCTACCGACCAAATTGCAGAAGCTAAAAAACTTCAAGCGCAGGTAGAAGCAGAAAAAGCGAAAGCTGAAGCCGCAAAAAAATTAGAAGAGGATTTTAAAGCAGCTTTAGATGAAGGAGATGCTGCTCTTAAAGACAACGCTTATGAAAAAGCAATAAGTTCCTACCAAAAAGCCAAATCATTAAAACCGGATGATCCAATTCCTAATGCAAGAATAGAAACGGCTAAAAAAACTCAGGCCGATGCTAAAGCCAAAGCTGAACAAGAGAAAATTCAAAAAGAATTTGATGATGCAATGTCAAAAGCAGATGCATTGCTTAGCGCAAAGTCTTATGACGAAGCAATTATAGCTTACAAGGATGCACAAAAAATTAAACCTAGTGATCCGGCACCAAAAAGTAAGATAACAGAAGCTGAAAATCTCAAAAAGCAAAACGCAGAAGCAGCAAAAAAAGAAAAGTACGAAGCGCTGGTTTCAGCAGCCGATGATTTGCTCAAAGACAGTCAGTTTGATGCTGCAAAAGAAAAGTATGGAGCTGCAGCCGCTGTAATGCCACATGAGACCTACCCTAAAACTAAAATCAAGGAATGTGAAGAGTTAAAAGTCTCTGCCGCAAAAGCTGAGTTAAGAAAGCAATATGATGCCTTGGTTAAAGCAGCTGATGACCTTTTAGAGAAAGAAGAATTTGATGCGGCAAAGGGGAAATATCAAGAAGCGCTAACCTTACTTCCCAACGAAACGCATCCTAAAACTATGATAACTGAGGCAGACTCTCGAAAAAAATCCAAAGCAGCTGGAGAAGTCAGAGCGCAGTATGATGCTATTATCAAAGAAGCCGATGATTTGGTTAAAACAGAAGCATTTGATCAAGCAATTGCAAAATATAACGAAGCAAAAAAAATAATTCCAACAGAAAAGCATCCCAATGACATGCTTCTGGAAATTGAAAAGCTGAAAAAACAAAAAGCCAACGAAGCACTTTCAGCGAAGTATGATATTGAATTAAAAAAAGGAGAGGAACTTTTAAAGGAAGAAAAGTTTGATGAAGCTATTATCGCATTTGAAGCAGCACATGCAATAATGCCGCATGAAAACAAAACGACTGAATTAATTACCGAAGCAAAAAATCTAAAGGAACAAAAAAAACGAGGTGCTGTTCAAGCGGAATTCGATGCTAAAATCAAAGAAGGAGAGGGTTTAATGCAAGCTCAAGAATTTGATCAAGCCATTGCAAAATTTAATGAAGCCGCAATTATTCTGCCTTCAGACAATAAAGTGAAATCATTGATTGAAGAGGCCAAAAAAGAAAAGTTAGCCAAACTAGATGCTTTAGCAACCGAAAAATTCAACTCTCTTATTAAAGCAGGAGACGAAGCACTGGCTTCAGAAGACTTTGTTACTGCTCGGTTAAAATATGATGAGGCTTTGGCTGTTCATAAGGCCGGAAAAAATACTGTTGATGCTAAACTAGCGGCTCTGACTCAAAAGGAAAAAGAAAAACAAGAACAAGAAATGGCTGCTTCAGCCGCTGCTGAAAAACAAAAGAAATTTGACGGTCTAATAGCTCAAGCTAACTCCAAGAATGGTGCTGGAGATTACAGTGGAGCGATGACTACTATTTCATCAGCATTAGCCATTTTTCCCGACAATAAAGAAGCAACAGCCCTAAAATCAGAGTTAGAAGGTAAAATTCAAGCTGAGCAAGCCAAAGCTAAAGAAGCAGCTGCTTTAGCGCAGGCAGCCAAAGAAAAACAAGCAAAAGAAGAACAGATTAGTCAACTGATTAGCGACGCCAAACAAGAGGCCAGTCAGAAAAACTACTCTATTGCCTTAGCAAAAATTCAAAATGCACTTACTATCGACAATGCCAGTGCTCCGGCGATAGCTGCGAAAACTGAAATTGAGAGTGCTCAAAAAGCATTTGAAGCAGAAAAAGAGCAAAATGCTGAAGCTGCAGCCGCAGCGGAAAAAGAGCGAAAAGAAAAACAATTGAAAATCACTAACCTTTTGGCAACTGGTGGGGATGCATTAGCCAACAAGGAATTTACCGCTGCTGAAACGGCATTTAACCAAGTGCTTGATATTGACCCTTCGAATGCCGCTGCTACTACAAAACTGTCAGAGCTTAAACAACTGATTGAAGAGGATAAGCTGGCCGCAGAACAAGCTGAAAAAGCAAAAGCGAACAAAGAAAAACAAGCAGAGCTGAGGAAACAAGTAGATGATTTATTGGCTAAAGGCAATGCATCGCTGAATGAAAATAATTTTGACGCAGCTTTAGCCAGTTACAATTCAGCTTTAATAATTGACCCAGCAAATGAAGAAGTCAGTTCTAAAATTTCGGAAGCAAAAAGTAAAAAATTAGCGGCTGAAAATAAAGCCAAAGCTGATGCTGATGCTAAAGCAGCGGAATTAGCAGCTGCAGAAGCAGCAAAGACTGCAGCAGATCGTGAAGCAAAAATCAATTCAATACTTTCTGAAGGAAACGAGCTGAAGCTTGCCGGAGATTTAAATGCTGCGAAATCAAAATACAACGAGGTTTTATCAATTGATGCAAATAATGCTGATGCTAAGTCAAAAATAAGTAGCATAGATTTGAAATTAGCAAAGTTGGATCAAGAAAAACGTGCTCAAGAAGCAGCTGCTAATGCACAAAAGGAAAAAGCGGCTGCTGCAGCTGCAGCAGCTGAACTTGCTCAGCAAAAAGCAGCTAAAGAAGAGCAAATTCAAAGTCTACTTTCACAAGCAGATAATTTAGCATTGCAAAAAAACTACGACCAAGCTAAGTCAAAATATAGAGAAGTATTAGCTATTGACAACGCAAATACTATTGCAACTTCAAAAATCGTAGAGATTGATTCCAAAGTTGCTGCACAGAATAAAGAGCAATTGGCAAAAGAAGCCGCTGCAAAAGCTGAGCGTGAAAAGCTTGCTACTGAATCTGCCAAAAAAGAACTAAAACAAAAGGTAGCAAGTCAAATTGCAATTGGAGATCAAATGGTAACGAATAAAAATTACGCTGATGCAATTGGAGCTTACAGAAAAGCAATTGAGTTAGACCCTCAAAATTCGCTTGCAAAAACTAGAATAAGTGATGTTACTACGCTTATATCCGAAGAAGAGAATAAGCGTAAAAAAATGAATGCGCAAGAACGACAGGAAAAGATTGATGCTTATTTAAATGAAGCAAAAGCATTAGTAGTAAAACGCGATTATCAGCAAGCTAAAAGTAAATACGATAAAGTACTTTCAATCGATGCAAGCAATGCTGCAGCTGAAAATGGATTAGCTGCAATTAAATCTCAATTGGATAATTTGGCCGCGATTGAAGCGCGTAATTCTGCCAATAAAGATGCTGAACTCAAAAAAGCAAAAGAAGTTGAGCGTATACTCGATGAAGGTTACGTTTTGTTTGCTGGGGGAAAATACGATGACGCGATAGATAAGTTTAAAGAAGGTGTTGACATTGACCCTACGAATAGTGAAATAAAGCAAGGAATTCACGAGGCATTGGAACAAGAAAATCGTTTACGAATGATCATGTTGGCTAAAAAATCAAATAGACCAAGACCACAGGCAAAATTTGAGACTGAAAATATTGGCGGAAAAGAACGAACAGATAAAAAGAAATATCAAAACGAATTAGGAAATGCTTACCCGGAAGGTGTTACAGAAACTCAAAAAGAAGAGGAGCGTAAAAAAATCACTAAACGAATTGTAGTAAAAGAAAAAGTCGGTTCAGAATACCTCCGAATAAGCTACGAATGGGGAGGTACTTATTATTTCAAAAACGGAGAATCAGTGGGCACCTACATCTGGCAATACGAAACTAGAGACCCTTCTAAAGAAAACTAGCCCCAATCTTCAGGATTAAATTCTCCTTCTTCTATCTCTTTGTGATTTTTATCGTTCCGGAATAATTTCATCGTGTTACCCCTACCCTTCAGAAAATATTTATCACCTCGAACTTCAATCAAAGAACATTCTCTTAAACCAATCAAATTGATGTTTGGGTGCAGTAGTTGAAACTCCGCCAAACGCATATCTCTTGTTTCTCCTCCGTGTCCAGCAATACTCGCATTTGTATAATGCACATTTAACTGAAAAGGCAATTGCCCTAATCCGATAAAGCTTTTAGGCTGAACTATAGGCATATCATTGGTCGTAAATAAAAACGGACAGGCGGTATTACTCCCCGCACTCCAACCCATATAAGGCATCCCCGAATTTATTCTTTGATTAATACTATCAATTAAATTCAGCTCGTGTAATTGTTGAAACAGACGAAAAGTATTTCCTCCACCAATAGCAAGAGCATCGCAGTTTTCTATTGCTTGCTGTCGATTTTTGAATTCATGAATTCCAACTATTTCATGACCAATTGTAGAAAATACATCAGAAACTGTTTTTGTATACCCATCAAAAGAGATAGACACTCCAGCGTAAGGAATGAATAAAACTTTGACTTTTTTTTCTCCAAGAAAATCTTTAACAAATGGTTTTCCCCAATTAAAATAGGGTTCAGAAGGAATAGAAGAATTGCTGAGCAGTAGTAATTTTTTCATTCGACGAAAATGAAAAATAAATTTCTATTTCGCAGCGTTCAGAAGAATCATTTTTTCAAAATGAGCATTATCAGCTCCAATAATTCCCAATACATACCAACCACTTGAATATTCAGAAAGATCTATCTCAACGGATTGTTCTTTATGGACAATATCAAAGGTTTTGTCAAAAACTATGCGCCCCTCTGCCGTAACTACCTGTATTGTGGCACTTTCATCATGTCGGTCTAGGAAATTTAAAGCTATACGAGATCCGTTCTGAACAAACTTGTACTTGTGACCTTGATTTACCAATACTTCAGATTGAATGATTTGACTTAAATTCTCTTGGCTATTAAAATCAAACTGTCTTAGACGATAATAGGCAGCCCCAGTTACATTTACCTCATAATCCGAATATTGGTAAAAATGAAACTCATTAGTAGTTCCGTTACCCGTTACCTGGCCAATAGCTTCCCAAGAAGAATTTTGTAATCGCTCAACTAAAAAATAATCGTTGTTTATTTCACTTTGGGTCTCCCATTCTATATCTATCCTATCTTCAAAAGTCCGGGTTAGAAAGCTGGTTAAGTCAACCGGTAATGTAAAGTTGCCAGTACCTCCATATGGAGAAGTGCATGGATTAGGCGGACGACTATTACAACAATTTCCATCAGTGCAAACCACAATAAAATTGGAACATAGCTGGTCTTCGGCATCTGCGCCATTAAACTCTTGTATTGCATCATCTATTGTCAATGTATCGCCACATAGCAATGCATCGGTGTGATCCAAATACAGATCATCAGCACTAAAACTACCATTTGAACCTATGTAGGTCGTACTATTTCCTGTACAAATAATATCGTCATCAATGCTTACCGAACATCCAGCTTCAAACTGGGTATTACCAAGTAAAACCAAATCATCATTTGAAGTAGTTTCTAAGGTTCCATTATTTGCAACAACTACTTTGCCTTCAAACATCAGCCTTACGGTGCTTGTTAGTGTACCTCTAGATTGAATCCATATATACCCTGTGTGGTAGAATGCATCAGTTCCATCTCCACTAAACCCGCCAATATTTGTCCGGTTTAAATCATCTGGGCTAACCCCTGCACTGCCATTGTCGTTTATAGCAGTTATTTCGATGGTGTGGCCATTAAGAATGACCACTGAATCTGTTCTTTGAGGAATCGCAGGTGCACTTGCGCCTATCCCAGTTGAAGATAAAGTCCAAGAGGCCGTTGAACTCCAAGCACCGCCAGTAGCGTTTCTGCTGTAATAAATCGTTGCATTCAACTGCTGAGAACAGAAAAACAAAAAGAAAAGCAAGCGAATTTAGAAATCTCGTAAAAAAAATTTCACTATCAAATAAAACGAAAGTAAATCTGACTATTTGATTATATATTTAATAAACACCAACAAAGTTAGATGATACTTTGAAACAATTTGATTAAACAACAACTCGATTTGAATCAACTTTTAATCCACCAATATCATTTTTTCGAAATGAGCATTGTCTGTACCTATGACACCAATAACGTACCACCCTCCTGAAAATTTAGAAAGGTCAAAATCAAGCTTTTGACCGGCTTTAATCGTTTCAAAAGTTTCTTCAAAAACAACATTTCCTTCAGAAGTTAATAGTTGAATTGTTGTTTGCTCTAAATGTTCTTCTTCAAAATTTAATTCTAAAAAAGAACCGTTTTGTTTGAAGGCATACAAATGCCCTTGATTTACAATCACTTCAGATTGAATGATATGACTGACATCTTCATTGCCATCATAGTCAATTTGTCTTAATCTGTAATAAGCAGAAACACTTAGGTCAGCTGTATAATCGCTATATTGATAAAAATGAACTTCGTTAGTAGTTCCATTGCCTGTTACTTGCCCAATTGCCTCCCATTCTGATTGTAGTTCTCTCTACAATAAAATAATCGTTGTTTAATTCTGATGCCGTTTTCCATTCTAGCTCCATTCTATTTTCAAAAGTTTCTGATAAAAAGCTTACTAATGCCACAGGCAAAGGACTGGTGCTTCCAGCATTCCAACCACCTTCATTAGCAGCTCTTGGCCCACTGAATGAGCCATTACCAACTAGATTACCAGATGAACCAATAATGGCCACAGAATTTCCGTGAGTTCCTTCAATGGTTGCTCCTGATTCAATTATTAAAGCTGAATTTCCATCTAAAGTGAGGTCGCATTTTTTGTTTAATGTAAAGTAAGCCCCGGTTTTAAGAATTATTCGAACACCATTAAGTGAAATATCATTGTCTTGAAAAGGCAAATTGACCGCCCCAGTAATAATAATCGTATCACCATTTCCTGGCAAACCTGTTGGGCTCCAGTTACCTGATACGAGCCACGAACCGCCGCTAATAGTTTTAGTTGTCGCATTCAAACCATTTGAAACGAATAGACCTACTAGAATAAGCACAAAACAGAGTCTGATTTTCACTGCAATTATTTAGACACAATGCAAGTGTACAATTAAACATTCTTTTAACGCCAAAACTATTATCCTCTTGGTCCCTACGAGAAAGATAAAATGTTTAAATTATTGACATAATGGCACATTTATTCATCTGGCACATGCATTGAAAAGACTTGCATTCATTACAATTAAATTGAATAACTCTAAATAACTGAAAAAATGGCAACAGGAAAGATAAACGTTCAAGCGGATAACATTTTCCCCATTATTAAAAAATTCTTGTACTCTGACCACGAGATATTTCTTCGTGAATTGGTTTCTAATGCAGTTGACGCAACTCAAAAACTAAAAACACTTCAAAAAATCGGCGAATTCAAAGAAGAATTAGGCGATATTCAAATCAACGTTGCTTTTGATGAAACAGAAAAGACCATTACCATTGAAGATCATGGTCTAGGAATGACGGAAGAAGAAGTGAAAAAATATTTGAACCAAGTTGCGTTTTCTGGAGCAGAAGAATTCGTAAAAAAGTACGAAGGTCAATCAGAGCAAATTATTGGTCATTTTGGCCTTGGCTTCTATTCTGCCTTCATGGTTTCTGAAAAGGTTTCTGTTGAAACAAAATCATATAAAGATGAACCTGCTGTGCTTTGGGAATGCAATGGCGACCCAGAATTCAAAATCAAAAAGTCTAAAAAAACAACTCGCGGATCTAAAATCACTTTACACATTGCCGAAGATTCAGAAGAGTTTTTAGCGGAACCAAGAATTAAAGGAATCTTAGACAAGTACTGTAAGTTTTTACCTGTCGAAATTAAGTTTGGGACAAAAACCGAAAGTATTGATGATCCTTCAGGTGCAAAAGACGAAAATGATGCTCCTAAGAAATTAGAAACAGTAGTTGATAATGTAATCAACAACCCTAATCCAGCTTGGAACAAAAAACCATCGGATTTAAAAAAGGACGATTACAACAACTTCTATCGTGAATTGTACCCAATGACTTTTGAAGAGCCGTTGTTCAATATTCACTTGAATGTCGATTTTCCATTTAACCTAACAGGCATCTTATACTTCCCAAAATTGGGGAATGCAAACAACTTGCAGCTGCAGAAGAACAAAATTCAGTTGTATTCGAACCAGGTATTCATTACAGATTCTGTAGAAGGAATTGTACCTGAATTTTTGACCTTATTGCACGGTGTAATCGATTCACCAGATATTCCATTGAATGTATCTAGATCTTACTTACAGTCTGATGGAAACGTGAAGAAAATTAGTGGTCACATTACCAAAAAGGTTGCTGACAAGCTTTCTTCTATGTTTAAGAAAGACCGAGCAGATTTCGAGCAAAAATGGGATGATGTTAAGATTTTCATGGAATACGGAATGCTTACCGAAGAAAAATTCATGGAAAAAGCTCAAGGTATTTACTTACTAAAGAATACCGAAGGCGCGTACAAAACCATTGAAGAATTCAAAGAGGAAGTAAAAGAAAAGCAAACCAACAAGGATGGTAAAATCGTTATTCTATATGCTTCTGATGTAAACGAACAACATTCGTATATAGAAGCCGCTCAAAACAAAGGTTACCAAGTAGTTGAAATGGCAAGTCCTTTATCTTCTCATATTGTACAGCAATTAGAGAGTAAATTGGAAAATGTAACCTTTGCACGTGTAGATTCAGATACACTGGACAAATTGGTTGCTAAGGATGATGTTGCTAAACACAATTTAACTGAAGATCAGGAAAAAGAGCTGAAAGAAGTGATTGAAAGTGTTGTGGATAAAGCTGCTTATACTGTAGTTCTTGAAAACTTGAGTGAAGACGATAGCCCAATGTTGATTACGCAATCTGAGTTTATGCGTCGTATGAAAGAACAAAGTGCTGCAGGTGGCGGTGGAATGATGGGCATGGGAAATATGCCGGACATGTACAACTTGGTTGTAAACGCAAATCACCCGCTTACGAGTAAGATTCTGATGGAACAAGATGGAGACAAGAAATCTAAATTGGCCAAACAAGCTGCCGATTTAGCTAAGCTTTCTCTTGGTTTGTTGACCGGTAAAGACCTTACTAGCTTCGTAAAACGAAGCGTTGAATTAATAGATTAAACTTAAAAATGCCGATTGAAATTCAATCGGCATTTTTTTTAAATTTTATAAAATGAAAAAACTAAAAAACCTCTTTCTAGTTCTCGTAACAGGAATAACCTTGAGCTCATGCGGCTACAATAGTATGGTAGAAAAAGATGAGCAAATTGCTCAACAATGGGCGCAAGTAGAAAATCAATATCAAAGGCGATCTGATTTAATTCCAAACTTGGTGAATACTGTAAAAGGTTATGCTGACTTTGAAAAAAGCACGTTAACTGCAGTTGTCGAAGCAAGGGCAAAAGCAACAAGTGTGCAAGTAAACGCGAACGATTTAAATCCAGAGTCGATTAAAAAGTTCCAAACAGCTCAAGGTGAACTTACTGGTGCGCTTTCTAGGCTGTTGGTTTCTGTTGAGCGTTATCCAGATTTAAAAGCAAACCAAAGTTTCTTGGAATTACAAGCTCAATTAGAGGGCACAGAAAACAGAATTTCTACTGAAAGAAAGCGCTTTAATGATGCTGTTGGTGATTACAATTCCTACATCAGAAAATTTCCTAGAAACCTTTATGCTAGCGCATTCGATTTTGAGAAAAAAGGATATTTCGAGGCCGATAAAGGTTCCGAAAAAGCACCGTCAGTAAACTTTAACTAAACTATGAACGCAGAAAACTTTTTTAACGCTGAACAACGCCAACGCATTGTATCTGCAATAGAGCATGCTGAGCTAAATACTTCTGGAGAAATACGAGTACATGTCGAAAATCACTGTAAGAAGGATGTCATGGACAGAGCTTGTCAAGTATTTTCTTCACTCAACATGCAAAAAACGCACTTAAGAAACGGTGTATTAATCTATTTAGCGATCAAGGATAAGCAGTTGGCAATAATTGGCGATGTAGCTATTAACGAAAAAGTTGCAGACGACTTTTGGGATTCCACAAAAACCATCATACTCAATGAATTCAAAAAAGGACAATTTTGCGATGGAGTATCAAAAGGAATTGAGTCCGTTGGTGAGCAATTACAAGATTTCTTCCCTTACCAATCGGACGATATCAATGAACTGAGTGATGAAATTTCATTCGGTAAAAATTAAAAAATGAAAAATATAATACTCCTATTTTTATTGGTTCCCACATACCTGTTAGGCTTCAGTATCCAAGCTTTTGACAAGGATGGGATTCCCAAAAAACCTAGCCCTCCCCGATTAGTCAATATTATTGAAGGAACACCTGAGGTGTTTTCGGTAAACCAAATAAACCAATTAGAAGCGGACTTAGTGTCGTTTTCAAAAAGTACTGGTGTTCAAATTGTTTTGGCCGTTGTGCCTAATTTAAACGGCTATGAAAAAGCACAAATGGCAACGGAAATAGGTCAACGATGGGGCGTTGGTGAGAAAGGAAAGGACAACGGAATTGTTCTTCTCTTAAAGCCAAAAACTAGTAGCTCCAAAGGGCAGGTATTTATTGCAACGGGTTACGGCTTAGAAGGCGTTATACCCGATGCAATTGGTAAACGAATTGTTGAAATTGAGATGATACCTTCCTTCAAACACAATGATTATTACACTGGAATTACAAAAAGTATTTCCACTTTAAAAGGCCTCGCCCTTAAAGAGTATTCGGCAAAAGAATATTTAAATAAAACAGATAGTAGTTCAAGTGGATTAAGTTTTTTACCATTTCTAATTTTCATTTTTGTGTTTCTCATTTTACGCAGAAGAAGCAGTCGCAGAAGAAATTATTCCTCCAGTTCTGTTCCGTTTTGGACAGCAATGTTCTTAGGAGGTTCTGTTGGGCGCGGCAGCCCTGGAAATTGGAATGATTTTTCATCTGGTTCAGGTGGATTTGGCGGTTTTGGCGGCGGTGGATTTGGCGGCGGCGGTGCAGGAGGATCTTGGTAAGGTTGAATGTTCAATGTATTACGTACGGCGTTAATTCAGGGGTGGTAAATGATTATTTGCAAGCAATTAAATGTTGAGTTTTGAATGTTGAATGTACCGCGTAAAACGCTAGGTATGGGTGGTAATTGATTTTATGCAAGTATTAATTTTGATTTTTTTGAACAATCAATTTAATTTACCTTAAACAAATAATTGGAAATTGAAAATTAAGCATTGGAATTTAAAGGAATAAATGGCGAATTATAGTAAATGGATAGCCGGCGGAATCGGCTGGGCTTTTGGAGGACCAATTGGAGCAATCATTGGTTTTGCAATTGGAAGTATGTTGGATGGTGCATCGAATGACAATCGATTAGGTCCAGGAAGTGAACAGCCATCTGGACGAGGCGATTTTAACGTGAGTCTTTTGGTGTTGAGTGCGGCCGTAATGAAAGCCAACGGAAAGGTAAAAAAGAGTGAATTAGAATACGTAAAACAGTTTCTGGTTGGTCAATTTGGAGCACAGCATGCAAAAGAACTCTTGATTGCGCTAAGAGATATGCTGGACAAACCAATACCATTGAACCAAGTAACCGCCCAAATTTCTATGAACATGCCCAGCGCAATGCGCTTGCAACTGATGCAGTACTTATTCGGAATTGCCAAGGCTGATGGAATTGTAGATCAAAGAGAATTGAAGTTGCTGCAACAAATTTCAGATGGGTTGCGCCTCTCCTCTGCCGATTTCAATTCTTTAAAATCTATGTTTTACGTAGATTCGGCGAGCCACTATGATGTTTTAAACCTTAAAAAAACGGCTTCAGAAACTGAAATTAAAAAGGCCTATCGAAAATTGGCCGTTGAATACCATCCCGATAAAGTTATGAACCTAGGCGAAGAATACCAAAAAGCGGCTAAAGAGAAATTCCAAAAAGTTCAAGAAGCTTACGAGCAAATAAAGCTGGAAAGAGGGATAAAGTAGAGGCTAAGAATTGAAAAAGTACTTTCAATCTAGAAGGGAGTTGTTTTTTTCTTAAACTAATTAATCAATTCCAACCCAATAAATTACGCTATCCGTTCCTTGCCTGCCGGCGAGCAAGGAGTGATTCTGACGAAGGAGAGATCGTATCGAGAACAACTCCCAACCACCAACCTCCAACGACCAATTACAAAAAGACCAACCCAATTAACTACACTTAGGCGGGGACTTGAACAAGGTACTATCGGAACTGTTTCGAAAGCAGTTAAAAAAACAAGCAAATTCAAGCATTGAAACAATAAAGGAGCGTTTCAATTCATGGGAATTTTTATCCTGAAACTCTTTTTTTTGTTAAATCAAAATAGGCAATATCCTCAAAAATAAGCACTTTTTTAGATTACTAAACCGACACAAACCAACTCAAAAATCTAAAAAACAGCACCTTAAATATAAGCTAGGATTCTTTACATAAATATTTAGTTATGAGTATCATAATTAATATATATAAACACTAATGGAAACTATTACCTAGCATTGTAAGCGCAGATTCATTAACAAGTAAAACATAATCACATGAACTTCACAAGAACAATACTAGCACTTGCCGCCCTCCTTTCGTTTTCTAGTTGTGCCATTATAAGACCTGGCGAAGTAGGCGTGAAACAGAGACTTGGAACCTTAAGCGATGAATATAAAACCCAAGGATCTATTTGGTACAATCCATTTGTGATAAGAGTTATCATAACCAATGTTCAAATAAAAGACGTAGAATTATCATTGAGCCTCCCAAGTAAAGAAGGATTGAGCGTGGAAGCTCAAATCTCTATTCTATACAGAATCGATGAGAAAAGCGTTCCAGAGGTGATAAAAAACATAGGGCTGGGATATGAAAACATTATTGCCAACGTATTTCGATCTGCCGCAGCTGATGTTTGTGCGCAATACTTTGCAAAGGATATGCACTCGGGAATGCGTGCAGAAATCGAAAAAGCAATTTTAGATAAAATGGCTACTACACTTCAGCCTCAAGGAATTTTGACGGAGGCTGTATTGATGAAAAGTATCAAATTGCCCAACGGATTGGCGCTGTCTATTGAGTCAAAATTACAAGCCGAACAAAATGCCATGCGTATGGAGTTCATTTTAAAACAAGAACGACTGGAGGCCGAACGTAAAATAATTGAAGCAACGGGCTCTAAAGATGCTCAGAAAATAATCTCTGAAGGATTAACCGAACAAATCATTCAAATTAGAAGTATTGAAGCGTTTCTAGAATTAGCAAAGTCACCCAACGCTAAAGTGATTATTACCGATGGTAAAACACCCTATTTGGTGGAATAACGCCACTATTCCTTGTCAAACAAGCTAGCAAAAGCAGGTATTAGGGCGAATTATACATTGAGTGTGTAGTTAGTGATGAGCCATTAAAAATCTGCTCTTCAATTGGAAAGGGAAAGTTCTTAGGAAACGCCTCTTAAAACACTCCCTCCAATTTGATTTTCATGTTTCTTGCTTTTAATTCTAGAACGCAGTTTAGGCCTCTACAAAGATTTAAGCAAACCAAGGCTCGTCGTTGGAGGGTATTTTATAAATTCGCAGTCCTTATTTAAACGAAAGAAAAACACGATATATGAATTTTGATCTTATTGTATTAGGAAGTGGACCAGGTGGCTATGTAGCAGCTATTCGTGCAGCACAACTTGGCCAAAAAGTGGCAATTGTTGAACGTGAAGAACTTGGTGGTATTTGCCTAAACTGGGGATGTATTCCAACAAAGGCCTTATTAAAAAGTGCACAGGTATTCAGTTATTTAAGTCATGCCGAAGATTTTGGCATCAACATTAAAGAAGCCAATGCAGATTTTAGTGCAGTTGTAAAACGAAGTCGAGGTGTTGCTGAAAAAATGAGTAATGGCATCAAGTTCTTGATGAAAAAAAACAAGATTGAAGTCATCATGGGCACCGGAAAACTAAAATCGGGAACAGAACTAAGCGTTACTGATGATAAAGGAAAAGAAAGCGTTTATTCGGCAAAAAACATCATTTTGGCAACAGGAGCGCGTTCCAGAGAATTGCCAAACTTGCCACAAGACGGAAAGAAAATAATTGGATACCGAGAAGCGATGACCTTACCAAAACAACCTAAGAAATTAGTCGTTGTGGGTTCTGGAGCTATCGGTTCTGAGTTTGCTTACTTCTACCAAACTATGGGTACTGAGGTAACGCTAATTGAGTACTTGCCAGAGATTGTTCCTGTTGAAGATATCGAAGTTTCTAAGCAATTGGGACGTTCGTTCAAGAAATCTGGAATGAAGGTTATGACGGGTTCTGAAGTACTTTCGGTAGATACCAAAGGAACGGGTTGTAAGGTTACTGTAAAAACCAAAAAAGGCGAAGAAGTAATCGAATGCGATGTGGTACTTTCTGCTGTAGGAATTGCTACCAACCTTGCAAATATTGGATTAGAAGAAGTTGGTGTTGCAACGGACAAAGGAAAAGTAATGGTAAACGATTATTACCAAACAAATATCCCAACTGTTTGGGCAATTGGTGATATTGTTCCTGGTCAAGCCCTAGCGCATGTTGCATCTGCAGAAGCAATTACTGCAGTTGAAAAAATGGCTGGATTAAATCCTGAAGCGATTGATTACAACAACATACCAGGTTGCACCTACTGTTTCCCTGAAGTGGCTTCTGTGGGTTATACCGAACAAGCGGCTAAAGATGCTGGTTACGAAATTAAAGTGGGTAAATTCCCTTTTTCAGCTTCTGGAAAAGCAAGTGCTGCTGGTCATAACGAAGGTTTTGTGAAATTAATTTTCGATGCTAAATACGGCGAATTATTAGGTGGGCACATGATTGGTTACAATGTAACTGAACTCATTGCAGAAATTGTTGCCATTCGAAAATTGGAAACTACAGGGCACGAGCTTATTAAAACCATTCACCCTCACCCTACTATGAGTGAAGCTATCATGGAAGCGGCTGCGGCAGCTTACGATGAAGTGATTCACGTGTAATTACAAATCATTTAAAAAAAGCTTCAGCCAAAATTAAAGGTTGAAGCTTTTTTTTTTGTCTAAATATTAAGACTTTTGACAATTAGTAAACTCAGTACACAACGCATGTCTTACTTTCACGACTTGAAGAATTATTCACTATGTGCGGTATAACCGGGATTGTCTCTTTGACCAGCGACCAGTCTGTTTTGGAGGGAATAACTGCGGCAACCAAAGCTTTGGAAAAAAGAGGGCCAGACGCCGAGGGTATTTTTTCGGAAAGTAACATTGCTATGGGGCACCGACGTTTATCAATTATTGATACACAAAAAGCCGCAAATCAACCAATGATTGACCCTACGGGCAGGTATGTCATCGTTTTTAACGGAGAGTTTTACAATTACAAGGTATATCGAGAAATGCTACAGTCAAAAAGTGTAGTATTTCAAACGGATTCAGACACCGAAGTTTTGCTTCAACTTTATATCAGCGACAAGGAAAAGTGTTTGGATAAAATAAACGGCTTTTTTGCCTTTGCCATTTTTGACAAGGTAGATAAATCACTATTTATTGCAAGAGATCGAATTGGGATTAAACCACTGGTGTACACATTTCAGGACAATTTCTTTGCATTTGCCTCAGAGTTGAAATCATTGGTCGAGTACCCCTTAAACAGGACCCTTGATAAAATTTCTTTGTTTAATTATTTGCAACTCAATTACATTCCTGCTCCAAACAGCATCTTTGAAAACGTCAATAAACTGGAACCCGGTCAGTTTCTGAAAATCAATAATATTTTTGACCTTCAAGAGGAGGAGAAAACCCCAGTCACCTACTACTCTATTCCAAAACCAACTTTTACGCACGAAGACCTAAATCCAATTTCTTACGAAACTGCAAAAACCAATTTCATGGAATTGCTCAAGGAGTCTGTGCAAAGGAGAATGGTTTCTGATGTTCCTCTAGGAGCATTTTTGAGCGGTGGAATTGACAGCTCCGTAATTTGTGCGCTGGCATCCAGGTACACCGAAAAACTAAAAACATTTTCAATCGGCTTTCAAGACCACCCCTACTTCGACGAGACCGATTATGCCGAAGAAGTTGCAGAAAAGTTTAAAACGGAACACACTACGTTTAAACTTACAAACCAAGACCTCATTGAACATGTTGAAGATGCATTGGATTATATTGATGAACCATTCGCTGATTCAAGTGCAATAAACCTTTATATACTTTCAAAAAAAACCAGAAAAGAAATTAAAGTTGCGCTAAGCGGCGATGGTGCGGATGAAATGTTTGCTGGGTACAATAAACACGCAGCAGAATTTAGAGCAAGAAACCCGGGAAACTTCAGAAAAATGGCAGCAAGTCTAGCGCCATTGATAAATCCCCTGCCAAAAAACCGGGATCATAAAATTTGGAATGCCAATAGACAATTGCAACGTTTTGCTGTTGGAATGAAACTTCCAGCTAAAGAACGCTATTGGCAATGGGCTACTTTTAGAAATGAGGAATCTGCAAACTATCTATTGCAAGAATCGAATGTCGAAAAAATTCACCGACTTACGGACGGTGCTTACAATTACAAAAAACGAAAAGAGCGCATATTAAAAAGCATCCGAAAAGATGGAACGCTAAACGATGTATTGTATACCGATATGCAGTTGGTATTGCCTAACGATATGTTGTTTAAAGTGGACCACATGGCCATGGCAAATAGTTTAGAAGTACGCACACCATTCATAGATCACAACTTGGTGAACTTTGCTTTCGAAATTCCTGTACAGTTTAAAATCAACCAAAACATTCGAAAAAAAATAGTTCAAGACAGCTTCAAAAGTATTTTGCCTGAGCGACTTTATAATCGTCCAAAAAAAGGGTTTGAAATCCCTGTAACCAGTTGGCTAAAAGGAGATTTAAGTCATCTATTAACTACTGAGTCTTTCACACAAGATTATATACTGCAACAAGGACTGTTTAACTGGCCTGCGGTCGAAAGGCAACTAAGAAAGCTAAATTCTAAAGACGTTGGAAATTCGCCAGGTACCCTTTGGAATTTGCTGGTATTTCAGCGCTGGTATTCCAAATACATGCACGTTTAAGTATTATAAATGATTAAAGTACTTAGAATACTCAACCGGTTTAATGTAGGAGGACCTACCTATAATGCCACCTATTTGACCAAGTATCTTTCTGATGAGTACGAGACCAAACTCATTGGTGGAGAGAAAGATGATTCTGAAGCATCTTCCTTGTATATGGCAAATGATTTAGGAATACAGCCAGAGATTATATACGAAATGAGGCGGTCTATGGATCCGATTCAGGATTGGAAGGCCTACCAAGAAATTAAAACTATAATCAAAAAATACAACCCTGACATTATTCACACACATGCCTCAAAGGCAGGAGCTATAGGACGGTTGGCTGCTATTTCTTGCAAGGTTCCAGTTATAGTGCACACTTTTCATGGACATGTATTTCACGGTTATTTTAATCCTGTCACAACCCGCATTTACAAAACCGTAGAACGCTACTTGGCGAAAAAATCCAGCGCCATTGTTGCAATTAGTGACCTGCAAAAAAAAGAACTCAGTACTATTCACAAAATTGTTGAGGTAGATAAAATTTCCGTAATCCCATTGGGTTTTGACTTGACTCCATTTACTGAAAATACTGAAGAGAAAAGGACGTCGTTTAGGACAAAATTTGGAATTGAGGATAATGAACTGGCGATTGGAATAATTGGGCGATTGGTGCCTATAAAAAACCACCAATTGTTTATTAAAGCGGCACAACACGTTAAGAAAAACAGCAATACGCCTGTTCGCTTTGTTATAATTGGAGACGGTGAGTCTAAAAAAGACATTCAAGAATTGTGCTTCGCTTCAGGCTTATCGTTCCACGATGGCACTTCTAATGATGCTGAAGTAATTTTTACCTCTTGGATAAAAAAAATAGATTGGGCATTAGCTGGGCTTGATATTGTTTGTTTGACCAGCCTGAACGAAGGAACCCCAGTAAGCTTAATAGAAGCGCAAGCAGCAGGCAAGCCCATTGTAAGCACTGAAGTCGGCGGAATTAAAAATGTAGTACTACCAAATGAAAGTGCTTTTCTAAGTTCGGTAGAAAACGAGACTTTATTCCTTGAAAATTTAATGCAGTTAGTCGATAATCAAAAGCTTAGAAATACAATGGCGGGCTGCGGCACAGCTATGGTTATGGGAAAATTTAGCTATCAAGTTTTGGTTAAAAACATGGAGACTTTATATTCAAGGTTATTGAAGGAATAGAATTAAGCCAAGAATATTGATTTGCTTAACTTTGCACTGCAAAAATAAAACATGAAAAAACTCCATTTAATACTTAGCGTTATTGTGTTGGGCTTTGGCTTTTCAAGTTGTATCAACCAAAGTATAATGCTTAAAACTGAAAAGGATTATCAATTTGACATACCCGACGACACCGTAAAATCAAATGGCTACATAATTCAGCCAAACGACTTATTCTTTTTTAGGCTATACGCCAATGATGGATTTAAACTCATTGACATTTCCAATCAAGGACAACAAGCTGGCGGGCAAATGATGGCCGGCGGACAAAACTTAGCTGTTTTTAGTTACTTAGTGGAACAAGATAGTACCTGTAAGTTACCTGTTTTAGGCGATGTGAAGATTGGTGGGAAAACAGTACGCGAAGCAGAACTCTTTTTGCAAGAAAAATATGCTTATTCGTTTAACGACCCATTTGTTCAGTTATTTGTGAATAATCGACGGGTATTTGTGTTTCCAGGAAGTTATGGCAATGCAACCGTTATTCAGTTAAACAATAACAACACAACGATAATTGAAGTTTTAGCTCGCGGTGGTGGAGTTTCTGAATTTGGAAAGGCTCAAAAAGTAAAATTGATACGAAAAACGGGCGATCAAAACGACCCATTGGTTTACGAGTTCGACCTTAGTACGATTGAAGGTTTGAAGTATGCTAATATGTTAGTGCGTACTGAGGACATTATTTATGTTGAACCTCGAAGAAGAATTGCTTCCAATTTGTTGAGGGAAATCACACCGTTTGTAAGTCTTCTTACCACTGTTTTACTTACTATAACAACATTGCAGGCTTTATCAGCTTTAAACAATTAGATGATACAGGACGCTAGAGAGGAACAGAACGAAAGTCTTGATTTATACAAAGAAAGACTCACAAAATTTAGTCAAGATTTTGAAATTGGGTTATTTATACATCTAATCCAAAAATCGTTCATCTGGATTTTACTATTTGTTTCTTTAGCGTTTGGTGGTGCTTATTTGTATTTGCGATACTACCAACCCATGTATCAAAGTACAAGTATTTTACAATTAAAAGAATCTAATCAAGCCAGTCAGCTTCTTGAAATAGATTTTGGTAAAAACCAAAACGAAGATATGATGTCCGATTTGGAAGTCATTCGGTCAAAAGAGTTTCTGAAAACTATTTTCAAAAAATTGCCACTTGACATCTCCTATTTTAACGAGGGAGAATTACTAAATTATGAGCTTTACATGTCTTCTCCGTATATCGTGGATTACGACATAATTAGTGCTGAAGCTTTCGCACATAAATATTACATCTACTTTCCCAATACAACTCAAATACACCTTTCTATCGATGAGCCTATAGGTGATGCTAATTATCAAGTGTTTAAAATAGACGGGGATATAGAGTTGCCCTTCGTAACGCTTTCAATAAAAATATTGGATTTTGATATTATAAAAAACGACCAGGAAACGGGAACAAGAAACGATGTGTTTTTTACACTTAATAATAACGCGAGCATTGTAAATAGATACAGTAAAAGTCTTGATTTAAAGGTTTTGAGCCAGTCTGCAAAATCAATTAGCATATCATTTACCGACCCTAACCCTAGAAAAGCCGCTGACCTTGCAAATGCAATTTCTACAGGTTTTATTGACTATGATCTAACTCGAAAAATCTACAGTTCAACACAGGTAATAGAATTTATTGATAGTCAAATTTCTGAAGTTTACGGAAGACTTAAAGAATCAGAAGTATCAATTCAGGAATTTAAGCTAAGTAATAAGGTAACTGGTTCAAGTGAGTTGACTGGAATATATCTCGATCGACTTGGAAATTTAGAGGAAGAATTAATAAAGCAAGAACTGGAGCAAGAAATATTGATACAAGTAAAACAAGCAGCTACTAGTTCTTCTGACTCCGTAGAGGTTCATCAACTTATCCCATTGCTTACCGGCACTCAATTCGAAGATAACTTGTTACAGCAAATTGCTTATTTGCAGGAACTTCAAATCGAAAAAGACCAAAGTCTGTATGAAGTAACTCAATCAAGCGGAAGGGTTCAAAATTTAGATTACCAAGTGCGTATTCAGAAAAAGTTGCTCTTTGAAAGCATTATTTCTATGGAGGTGAATTTAAAGAATCGGATAACAAGCTTGAAACAAAAAATTGGCGAAATAGAAGGAACCTTTAGCGGACTGCCACTGCAAGAACTTAAATATTCTAGGCTAAAAAGAATCTTTACAATTAATGAAAAATTCTACACTCTACTTCTAGAAAAGAAAGCAGAATATGCCATAGCCAAAGCAGGTATTGTACCTGAAAGTGTAATTCTAGAAAGGGCTACACCAAATAACCTACCGGTAGAACCAAATAAAAAAATGACCTACATTGTTTTTGCAATTTTTGCAGTTTTCCTTTCCATTCTGCTAGTATTGGTGCGCTACCTGAGTCATAATACCATAGGATCATTAAATGAAATTGTAAAAATGACAAATGCTTCGGTGGGTACTTTAGGTATTGTCCCAGAAGTTAAAGAGAAAATTCCAGTTAGTCAATTGATCGTTGACCAAAGGCCGAAATCTGTTTTAGCTGAATCATTCCGATCCTTGAGAACCAATTTACAGTTCCTATCCACTGAGGCTGAAGGATCAAAAGTTATCGCGATTACCTCTACCATTTCTGGTGAAGGAAAGACCTTTGTTGCTATCAACTTGGGAGGGATTATAGCTTTCTCTGGCAGAAAAGTAATAATTCTCGATTTAGATATGCGTAAACCTAAAATCCATAAGGGTTTCAATGTTCAAAATAAAAATGGCATGTCTACCCTACTTATCGGAAAAGATAAAATCTCTGATACGATACAATCGAGTCAACAAACGAACTTAGACTTTATTACTGCTGGGCCAGTGCCGCCAAACCCTTCAGAGTTAATCATCAATGGTAAGCTGCCCGAAATATTGAAAGAGTTAAAGGAAACCTACGATATCATTATTATTGATAACCCTCCTGTTGGATTGGTAACTGATGGAATTTATTGCCTAAAACTAGCCGATTATCCACTCTACATATTTAGAGCAGGATATAGCAAGCGAAACTTTGTTCAAATGGTTGATCGTGTAGTTAATGAGAATAACTTAAAAAATCTAGCGGTTGTTTTGAACGGTGTAGAAATTAGAAGCGGCCGATACAGTTATAACTACAGCTACGGCTATGGTTACGGATACGGCTATGGATACGGCTATGGATATGGCGGTTATTACGAAGAACCTGAGCAGCAAGAAACAGAAAAAAAGAATCGCTTTTTCAATAAAAAAAATTAGGAGATGAAGATAGTTGACGAGCCTCTTAAAGGGCTGTATGTTCTAGAACCAACTGTTTTTGAGGATGAGCGGGGATATTTTTTCGAATCCTACAATCAAAATAAGTTTCATGAATTAGGTATCACTCATAATTTCTTACAAGACAATCAATCTCTTTCAGTCCCTAAAAATGTTTTACGCGGATTACATTTTCAGAAACCTCCTCATGCTCAAGCAAAATTAATTAGAGCGATTGTAGGTGCTGTGCATGATGTTGTAGTTGATATAAGAAAAGGCTCGCCCAATTATGGTGAACATTTTGGTATTGAACTGAGCGCAAAAAACAAACTTTTTTTATTCATTCCAGAGGGATTTGCCCATGGATTTGAAACACTTGAAGACAATACCCTGTTCAATTATAAATGTTCCAGCATGTATAACAAGGATTCGGAAGGTGGTATTCTCTGGAACGATAAAGACTTAGCTATAAACTGGAATTCTAAAAATCCCATACTTTCAGAAAAAGATAAAGTGAATCCTAAGTTCAAAGATTTCGAAAGTGAATTTGTGTATAAATCGATCTAATTCTTTATTAAAACTGACCAACAACAATGAACCGATTAGCTAGCTTTGGTTCTGAATTGAATTCTATAGATTTATACAAATACGTAGGCATTTTTTGCTTCGCACTTACGTTATCGGTGCTAATGAACATAATTTTTCTTAAGTTTTCAAAAAACTTAGGAAGAAGAAATGTTGATGAAAGTATTGTAAGGTGGTCTCCCGTATCAAAACCTGCTTTAGGAGGCATAAGTTTTTACATAATTTTTTTGGTAACGTATATGCTGTATACGTTATTATTTCATCCTTTATTAGATGGGTTAAACACCAAGCATATAGGTATTCTCATAGCTGCAGGTATGGCTTTTTTAATGGGCTTATCCGATGATGCTTATAATACAAACCCATTGCTCAAATTTTTGGTGCAAGTAGCTTGTGGCTGTATGCTTATTCTAACGGGCACCTATATCTCCTTTTTTGAGCTTTCCCTGTTCAACTATCTGCTCACTATAATTTGGGTGGTAGCAGTTATGAACTCCATCAACATGTTAGATAATATGGATGGCATCACAACTATCGTATCGTTGTTTATCATCTGCTGTGCAATGAGCGTAGCATGGATAAGCCCAAATTTCAACCATTTCTTTTTTACTTCACTCATAGGCGTATCAGGCGCACTTGTTGGTTTCTTGTTTTTTAATTGGCACCCTTCAAAAATGTTTATGGGGGATACAGGGAGTCAATTTCTAGGCATATTTCTAGCAATTTTTGGTATCATTTATTTTTGGAATAATCAATCCGTAGGAGTTAATGAAGAAGCCGTTTCTAAGCAATTCGTCATTGTACTAATAGCATTTGTAATTCCTATTAGTGATACCTTAACGGTAATTATTAATCGCTTACGAAGAGGTCAGTCTCCTTTTGTTGGGGGAAAAGACCATACAACGCACCACCTTTCTTATTTAGGATTGTCCGACAGAAACGTTGCACAAATTTTTGCAGCAATAGCTGGAGTAAGTTTTATTCTCATCTATGTTATTGCTAATGTATTTATCATTTGGGATATCAGTTATAGCCTGATTTTTGGATCGTGGTTTTTAGTTGTATTTGGAACACTTTTTGGCATTACCCAATTGTCGAAAACAAAAAAAAGGTTTAAGGAAATAAATGAAAAGTAATATTCGCAGGGGATTCTTAATTACTTCTATTACGCTGGTCATATCAGCCTTTAGTATCTATCTTTTCACCTACTCCACTTATGAAGAGAAAGAAGATTTATCCTACCAGAAAGTATTTGAAGCGAATTATAAAATTTTTGCTTTAAATCTTCCCAATTCCATTGAATTTGCTGGAGAGAAGGTTCCTTTGCAGTTGATCGACGTAAAAGAAAAACTGGATAGAGAACTGCATGTAAACACTTATTGGCAATCCAATACCCTTCTGTTTATTAAACGATCAAATCGCTGGTTTCCGGTAATTGAAAAAATACTCCTGGAAGAAAATGTACCCAATGACTTTAAATACTTGGCGCTCATAGAAAGTGGATTAACACAAATCGTTTCTCCAGCTGGTGCTGCTGGATTTTGGCAAATTATGAAAAAAACGGGACCAGAATATGGACTTGAGGTTAACAGCGCAGTTGATGAACGTTACCACATTGAAAAATCAACTCACGCGGCTTGCTTGTATTTAAAAGAAGCCAAAGAAAAATTTGGATCATGGACGCTTGCTGCTGCTTCATATAATATGGGGCAGTCTGGATTGCAAAAACAACTGGATAAACAACAGGTGAATTCCTACTACGATTTGCTATTGAATTCAGAAACTTCGAGGTATCTATCTAGAATTATTGCTGCAAAACATATTCTATCCAATGCCGATCAGTTTGGATTCAATTTTAGAAGTAAAGACCTATATCCTATTATTAGCTACAAAACAATTACGCTAGACAGCTCAGTAAATAGCTTTGTTGATTACGCAGCCTTAAACGGCATAAACTATAAAGTGTTGAAGTACCTTAACCCATGGTTAAGAGATAAAGACCTGAATAATTCGAGCAAAAAAACCTATTCGATTAAAATACCCGACGAAAAATTCATAGACCAATTACAAACTCAACTTCCAATTACAGCTATAGATACTTCACAGAACAAAAACTAAGATGCGACAAGAGTTTTTGGAAGTTTACGGAGCGCGCGAGCACAATCTAAAAAATATTGATGTAAAAATTCCACGGAATAAGCTCGTCGTTATTACTGGGTTAAGCGGTAGTGGAAAATCCTCGCTTGCTTTTGATACCATTTACGCCGAAGGACAGCGTCGCTACATAGAAACTTTTGCTTCTTATGCTCGACAGTTTATTGGAGCATTAGAACGGCCAGATGTAGATAAAATCAGCGGCCTGAGTCCTGTTATTAGTATTGAGCAAAAAACGGTGAACAAAAGCCCTCGGTCTACCGTTGGAACAATAACCGAAATTTATGATTTTGTCCGTTTACTGTATGCCCGTGCGTCAGATGCCTACTCCTACAATACTGGAGAAAAAATGGTTCAATACAGCGATGAGGAAATTCTAAAGTTAATTCAAAGCGATTATAAGGACCAGAAAATTTCAATCCTCGCTCCACTTGTTCGCGGCAGAAAAGGTCATTATCGCGAATTATTTCAAAATGTAAGTAAAAAAGGGTTTCTCAAGGTTCGCGTGGATGGAGAACTGCAAGATATTATACCCCGTATGCAATTGGATCGCTACAAAACACACGATATTGAGGTAGTTATTGACCGGTTAAAGGTAGACACTAAATCAAAATCACGCATCAAAGAATCGTTTAAAACTGCCATGAAAATGGGCAACAATGTGATAATGGTTCAAGGCGAAAAGGACGATAAAGCCCGATTCTTTTCAAGGAACTTAATGTGTCCAAGCACGGGAATCGCTTATGATTTGCCCGCTCCTAATCTTTTCTCGTTCAATTCACCAAAGGGCGCTTGCCCGCATTGTAACGGATTAGGAGAAGTCTCTGAAGTGGATTTAGATAAAATTATTCCAGATACAAAAAAGACCATTAAACAAGGTGGTTTAGCCCCTCTAGGTGCCTATAAAGCCAATTGGATTTTTAAACAGGTTGAAGGACTGCTATCCTCTAGGGGTTACAAAATCACCTCTCCTCTTTCCGAACTTGATGAAGAGACCATTGACCAATTACTCTATGGAAGTAATGAAGAAATTGTCGTGGAATCTCAATTGGCTGGAGTGAACAACAGTTATCGCTTCAACTTTGACGGGATTGTAAATATGCTGACTCAGCAAAGGGATGATGATTTCGGAAAAGGCTACCAGCGTTGGGCACAAAGCTTTATGAACAAAGTAACTTGCCCTAATTGTGAAGGGACTAGACTAAAAAAGCAAGCACTCTACTTTAAAATTGACAATAAAAATATTGGTGATATTGCTGGATTAAATATTGCTGAACTTGGAAATTGGTTTGCTTCGATTGAATCTAAACTCTCCAAAAATCAGGGTAAAATTGCCGAAGAAGTAGTGAAGGAAATCCGCACTAGAATCCAGTTTTTATTGGATGTTGGGTTAAGTTACCTATCCCTCAACCGATCCGCAAAAACCCTATCTGGTGGTGAAGCTCAGCGCATTCGATTGGCTACTCAAATTGGTTCTCAGTTGGTAGGCGTATTGTACATTTTAGACGAGCCAAGTATCGGCTTGCATCAGCGAGACAATTCTAAATTAATAGTGGCTTTAAAGAATTTACGAGATATTGGAAATTCGGTAATGGTAGTTGAGCACGATAAAGACATGATGCTGGATGCCGATTACATTTTTGACATAGGACCGGGTGCTGGAATTCACGGTGGACATGTGGTGGAAGAAGGGACTCCAAAACAAATTTTGAAAGGCAACAGTGAAACGGCGGCCTACCTCAACGGCAAAAAACAAATTGAAGTTCGAGAAACGCCGCGAAAAGGCAATGGAAAAAAGTTAATACTAAAAGGAGCTTCTGGACACAACCTAAAGCAGGTAAACATTGATTTACCCTTAGGTAAATTCATTTTAGTTACGGGCGTTTCAGGCAGTGGTAAGAGCAGTTTGGTAAACCATACCCTCTACCCTATTTTGAATCAATATGTGTACAAATCTGTAACTAAACCACTGCCTTACAAAAGCATAAAAGGATTAGAGCATATTGATAAAGTCATAGAAATCGACCAAAGTCCTATTGGAAGAACACCGCGATCTAACCCCGCAACATATACGGGTGTTTTTAGCGATATCAGAAATCTATTTGCTCAATTACCCGAAGCAAAAATTAGAGGTTACAAGCCTGGGCGATTTTCATTTAACGTTAAAGGTGGGCGATGCGAAACCTGCAAAGGAGCTGGAGTAAAAACCATTGAAATGAATTTTCTGCCCGATGTATATGTGACTTGCGAAGACTGCAATGAAAAGCGCTACAATCGAGAAACCTTGGAAGTGCGTTACAAAGGAAAATCGATATCGGATGTGTTGAATATGACTATGGAAGATGCTCTGCCATTTTTTGAACATATACCATCAATTGCACTAAAAATCAGAACCTTAAATGAGGTTGGATTGGGTTACATTTCTATGGGTCAGTCCAGCGTAACGCTTTCTGGTGGTGAAGCACAACGGGTTAAGTTGGCCAGCGAATTGGCAAAAAAGAATACCGGAAACACCTTCTATATTTTGGACGAACCTACTACTGGTTTGCATTTCGAAGACATTCGAATTTTGCTTGGAGTACTTAACCGATTGGTAGATCAAGGAAATACGGTATTGGTAATTGAGCACAATATGGACTTCATAAAGGTGGGCGATCATTTTATAGATATTGGCCCTGAAGGTGGAAACGAAGGTGGAACAGTTGTCTATCAAGGAGATATGAAAGGCCTCGTTAAATACGAAAATTCATATACAGGTAAGTTCTTGAAAAAAGAAATAGAAGGGTAACTGAAAAGGCTTGTTCATACGCTTGGCTTCGTTTCTAAAACCATTTTTAATTTACCCGCTTATTAGCGCAGCTCTTTTTTAACCACTTACTTTATTCAATGTATTGTAAAAGAATACCAGCCATACAAAACTACCCAAGTACATTATTCTTTGAATTATTCCGACATTCGAGTTCATAAGTCCGAACGGTCTTGTATAAGAGTAGTGGCGGTTTAAGACCACAAACCTTTCAGTTTAGACCATAAATTATTTTCATCTTTTTCTTTGGGTTTAGCACTATTCCCGTCATTACTTTTATACGTTGTTGGGCTTAGTATTTTTTCCTCCGTTTCTTGTTCCTTAGTCGTCTCTTTTTCCGATTTTTTTGGTTCGACTATTAGTTCTGATTTAATTTTTTCGTCTTTTAAATCAGCTATTCTTTTTCTAATCAAGGTTTTCTTTTCCTCTACGTTGGTTTCTTCCGGTTCCGGAATTTCAGGTTTTTCACTTTGTTTAATTTGAATTTCGCTTTGTACTAACGAATTCCAATCTTCATCCGCTTTTGATTTTTCTGTCTTTTCTTCCTCTGTAAGTTCAGTTTGCTTCTCGATTTTCTTTAAACCTCTAAATTCAAAATTTATTGGTTTGGTTTTTCCTGTTTCCACAAACTCAATTTGATATTCTCCCTTTTCTTCGTTTACTTCAATTACTTTTCCTTGTTTCCAAATCAAGTGATTTACCAAATCTCCAACGTCAAATTTCTTTTGAATTAATTGTCGACTTGCGTCAAGTTTAAGTTGTTCTTTAGCCTCATTTATGATTTCTTGACTTAATTCTCCTTTTCGCACAAAATAATTGTCGCTTATTTCAAATAAAAAACGAGAAGGATATTTATTTAAACCTGTGCTGAAATTGAATCCTTCTGATTCAGTCATATAAAATGCTTTTTCGGCTCTTGTAATTGCAACATAGGTTAAACGTCTTTCTTCTTCAATTGCTTTTGCTCTTCTTTCTTTAATTGACATTGCACTTGGTAATACACCTTCCGTGAAGCCACAAAGAAAAACGTAAGGAAACTCTAAACCTTTAGAAGTGTGGATAGTCATTAGTTTAACTCGGTCTTTTCTATCATCTTCAATATCCATATCCGTGTAAAGTGCAATTTCTTGCAAATATTCAGTAAGGTTTATTGGTTCTTCGTCTTGTGTTTCTAATAAAATTATAGAGTTCTGAAGTTCTTTGATATTATCTAATCTATCTGTGTCTCCATCAGTTCTGTAATAAGCAGATAATCCACTTTCGTCCATTATTTCTTTTACTAAATCTGAAATAATTAAATCTGCTTTTGATTTTTTATACTTATCTATAAGTTCAATAAAGTCAATTGCTCCTCTACGATTTAAATCTTTTTGATTTATATTTTGTTGCAAAGCTGAGTAAAGAGAAATGCTTTCTTTTTCAGCAATTTTTGCTACATTTTCAATGAACTTTTTCCCTAAACCTCTACTTGGTATGTTCACAACTCTTAAAAATGAAAAATCATCTTCAAATTCAATCAATCGTAAATATGCCAAGACATCTTTAATTTCTTTACGCTCAAAGAATCGAATACCGCCAAAAACTGAGTAAGGTATATTTTCTCGAATTAGCGATTGTTCAATGCTACGTGAAATATGATTTGCTCTGTATAATATTGCAAAATCTGAATATTTACAGTTTTCATCATTTACAAGTCTTTTGATTTCATTTGCAACCCATAATCCTTCTTCGTAATCATTCTCCCCGTGAAAATGAACTACTTCAACACCTTCCGGATTTTGAGTAAACATATCCTTATCTACTCGAATTTTGTTGTTTTTAATTATATGATTACCGAGACTTAAAATATTTGGTGTTGAACGATAATTTTGATTCATAATGATTGTTTTTGAATCAATAAATTGTTTGTCAAAATCAACCAAAATTTCAGGTTTTGCACCTCTCCATTCATAAATGGTTTGGTCTGGGTCGCCAACCACGAAAAGATTTTTGTGAAACTGAGAAAGCATCTCAATTAGCATAAATTGTTTTTGCGAACTATCTTGAGTTTCATCAACTTGAATGTAGTGTAATCTTTTTTGCCATTTTTCAAGAACATCTGGGTTATTTACAAATATGTAAAGAGCAAAATTTAGTAAATCGTCAAAATCTAAAGCGAAATTTCTTTGTTGCTTTTCTAAATACCTGATTAAGACTTTTTCAATTTCGTTATCAGTTTCTTTTTTCTTTGATTCAAGGATATATTGCAAATATTCTTGTGAAGTTTTTTGTTTGCTTATATATCTTAAAACTTGTTTAAAAGTGAATACTTTTGACGTTAAACCTAACTCATTGTAAACTTGTCGAAGAACAGTTTTTTGGTCTTCTACGTCCATTATGATAAAGTTTTTAGGATACTTAATTTTGTTTATATCCTCTCTTAAAACTCGAACACAAAATCCGTGATAAGTGGTTATATAGCTTAAATCTGAATTTTCTCCTACTAAGCGTTTTACTCTTTTTCGCATTTCTTGTGCAGCCTTATTTGTAAAGGTTACACAAAGAATATTAGAAGAGTTAATTCCTAATGCTTCAACAATGTAGGCGTATCTTTGAGTGAGTGCTTTAGTTTTTCCCGAACCTGCACCTGCAATTACTCTAACAAAACCTTCTGTTTCTGTTACAGCTTCCAACTGTTGTTCATTCAAATTTTCTTTTAGCTTCTCAACACTATTCATTATCTTCTTCTAAGTCTAATAAATTATCCGTTATTTCAGGTAAGAGAGCTTTCGCTTGACCTTCGTCTAGTGTTTCAACATCTTTTAATTTTCTTTGAATAGCTCTTGTTCTTTTCCCCATTACATCATCTAATTGATTCAGTCCTGTTTGGATATTTTTTTGAGCTTTTTGCATCATTCCGCCAAAGTTTTCAAATTCCTTTTTGACTGCTCCCAATACTTGCCAAACTTCACCGCTTCTCTTTTGAATAGCTAATGTTTTGAATCCCATTTGTAAACTATTCAAAATGGCAGCTAATGTTGTTGGACCTGTTACAATTATTTTAAAATCTCGTTGTAAAGTTTCTAACAATGAAGCTTTTCTAACTACTTCTGCATAAATACCTTCAAATGGTAAAAACATAATTCCAAAATCTGTTGTATTTGGTGGGTCGATATATTTTTCGCTAATGTCTTTCGCCATTTTCTTTATCGTGTTGTCTAATTCTTTTTGAGCAAATTGAATTTTGTCTAAATCTCCATCTTCATAAGCTTCTTGAAGTTTTTCATAAACATCTTTAGGAAATTTAGCATCTACAGGCAACCAAACAATAGATTCATCTTCATTTTTCCCTGGTAGTTTTATGGCAAACTCAACGGTTGCTGAACTACCTTTTTTTGTTTTTACATTTGCTTCATATTGGTCTGGTGCAAGGATTTGTTCTAACAGCATTGCAAGTTGAACCTCTCCAATTCCTCCTCGCATTTTCACATTACTAAGCACTTTTTTCAAACCACCGACATCAGTTGCAAGGTTCTTCATTTCTCCTAAACCTTCTTGAACAGATTTTAACTGTTTGCCAACTGTCTCAAATGATTGAGTTAAACGCTCATTTAATGTTTTTTGAAGTTTTTCGTCAACTGTTTTTCGTACTTCATTGAGTTGTTTCGTGTTATCCTCTCTAATTTCTTTTAGTTGATTTTCAACTGTTTCTTTTACTTCTTTAATCCTTTTTTCGGACTCTTGATTAATTTCAGTTTGTTGCTTGCTAAAAGCATCAAATCTATCTTTTAGTAAATCGTTTAGTCTTTTTGTATTAGTTTCAAACCCTTCTTTGAAACCATCCAAGGATTTTGATAATTCTTCTCTTTGATTTTTTGACAAGGAACTTGATTCTTCTCTATTTCTTTGAAATTCATCTTTCATTGACTTGTCGGTTCTTTCTAATGAAGAATCAAATTTTATCAGTGAATTTTTTGTTTCGTTGAAATTTTCCTCAATATCAAAATCAAGTTTTATCTTTTTGACTAAAGTGACAATCAAATTTACAGCTAGTAAGATTATCAGGATTATGAGTAGTATTATTTCTGTCGTCATATTTGGTTTTTCATATTAAGCCCAACAACTGGCTAAAGTAACCTTTTCAAAAAAAGGGACGCATATTTCGCATATAGGTTATTTCTTGTATTTTCACTGCATTCTTATAATCAGACATTTAACTGATAAAACCATTTACAAAGACTTACCAACGACTGCTACGAGTATTACTAAGTATTTAATCAAAAACCTTCCCAGGATTCAAAATTTCATTAGGATCGAACAGCTTTTTAATTCCTTTTTGAATAGCAATTTCAGCTTCAGAAAACACAATATCCAAATAACCTTTTTGCACATAACCAATACCGTGTTCGCCAGAAATAGTTCCTCCTAAGGACTTTGTTAATGCAAAAATCTCTCGAATGCCTTGGGTCAGTTTGTTGTTCCAATCGTCGTCAGACATCTCGCCTTTTACAATGTTAACGTGTAGGTTTCCGTCACCAACATGACCGTAACAAACCGATTTAAAACCGTATCGGCTTCCAATTTCTTTTACTCCAGCTAATAGCTTGGGCATTTCGTATCGAGGTACAACGGTATCTTCTTCTTTGTAAATAGAATGTGATTTTACGGCCTCTCCTACTCTGCGTCTCAGTTTCCAAAGCGCGTCTTTCTGGGCTGCGTCATCCGCAAACAAAACTTCTCCACTTCCATGAGCGAGCATTATTTCAGAAATCTGCTCACATTCTTTGTACAACACCTCTAGTTCGTTTCCGTCCACTTCTATGAGCAAATGCGCTTGCACGGAATCGGCTACTTCAATATTAAAATCATCAACATACGGAATCGTCCAATCCAACGCATCGCGTTCCATAAACTCCATAGCACAAGGCGTTAAACCTGCTGTAAAAACAGCTGAAACGGCTTCACAGGCACTTTCAGGAGAATCAAATGGCACCAGCATGGTTAAAATTTGTGTTGGATAAGGAATCAATCTAAAAACAGCTTTAGTGATAATTCCAAGCGTGCCTTCACTCCCTACCATAAGTGGAGTAAGGTTATAACCTGTTGAATTTTTCAAAACGTTGGCACCCGTCCAAATGATATCGCCGTTAGGTAAAACCACTTCGAGGTTCAGCACATAATCTTTGGTAACGCCATATTTTACCGCTTTTGGACCGCCTGAGTTGTAGGCTAAATTACCGCCGATAAAACAAGATCCCCAACTGCTTGGATCTGGCGGGTAAAACAACCCTAATTCTTTACACTCATCATGAAAAACTTGCGTTATTACAGCTGGTTCAACGGTTGCTTGTAAGTTCTTTTCGTCGATTTTTAGAATGCGATTCAATCGTTCTAAACTCAATCCAATTCCACCATAAAGCGACAAGGCTCCACCACTTAATCCGGTTTTAGCACCTATTGGAGTTACCGGAATATTTTCGGCATTAGCAAGTTTTAGAATGGCTGAGATTTCGTTCGCATTAGCTGGTTTCACCAGCACTTCTGGGGGAAACGAATAGTCTTCTGTTTCATCGTGCCCGTATTCAATCAATTGCTCTTTGTCTATAGAAACATATTCTGCTCCAACAATTGCTTTTAAATCTTCGAAATGCTGCTTTGTAACTTTTGTGTAATTCATAATTCTGATGACGTTGCCAAGTTTAATCCAAAGCTAGCTTTAATATTAGGTTGAGACTTCCAGTCAAGCTGAGAATTACGAATTTCTATAAAATTCGAAAAAAAAAATGGCCACTAATACATTAGCAGCCATATTATATTTCTTTAATCCCGACAAATTAGTTGGTTCTAATTTTCTCGTACATTCTTTCGATCATTTCAACCACCTTCATGCCTTCAAGGGCGTTGGTCGCAATCTCAGCTCTACCTGCAATAACGTCAATTACATTTTGAATAATGTAATGGTGATTAGCAGCAGATCCTTTGTAATCGCCATAATCATTTGGTGGATTTGCAGGAGCCAATTCAGGCATTACATAATCCTCTACATGGCAAGCCTCTACTTTATCCATGTATTGACCTGAAACTTTTACCGAACCTTTTTCACCAATAATGGTAATGCTACTTTCTAGATTTTGCCCCCAAATTGAGGTAGAGAAATTCATAGAACCCATTCCCCCATTCACAAAGTCAAAATTCACAACACCAGTATCTTCAAATTCTGTAGAAGGGTGATTGAAATTGGTACTTCTACCTTCAATGTTTTTGATATCTCCGCACAACCAATACATAATATCTACAAAATGGCTGAATTGGGTGAATAAAGTACCACCATCCATATTCAAGGTGCCTTTCCAGCCCCCAGGTTTGTAATAGCGGTTGTCTCTATTCCAGTAACAGTTTAGCTGAACCATGAAGACCTTACCCAATCGACCTTCGTCAATTATGGATTTTAACCATACCGATGTGGGACTGTAGCGATTTTGTTTAACCAAGAAAACTTGCTTGCTTACTTGCAATGCTCGGTAAATAACTTCTTCAGACTCTTGCTTGGTTAAGCCCATTGGCTTTTCTATAACCACATGCGCGCGTTTCTCCAATGCCTCTAAAGCTAACTTGGCATGCAATCCGTTTGGTGTACAAATGTTTATGATATCCGGAGTAACTCCAGCCTCGTATAGTTCTGCAATGGTCTTAAATGCTTTAACACCTTCAGTGGCTTCTGCATCGGCTCTTCTGCCATCCATAGGCTCTACAACGCCAACTACTTTACCTTCGTCATTACCAGAAACCATAGATGCGTGGCGTTTGCCTATGTGTCCGTACCCTACAATTGCAAAAGTTATCTCCTTCTTAGCCATGTACTTTATTTTTAAAATATTCGAAATACCAATTTATTGCTTCTTCTAATCCTTTTTCTATTGAATATTGAGGATCGTAACCCAACAAGCTTTTCCCTTTTTCTATTGATGCTAAAGAATGCTTTACATCACCTTGCCTTTCAGCTATATAATCAATCTCAATATCAGAAATTGAACTATCCATTTTCGACAGATTAACTTTTAAGGCTGCTATCAATTCATTTACTGTTGTTCTGTGACCAAAAGCCACATTAAATACTTCGCCAATCGCTTTTTCATTATTTGTTATTCCAGCCAAGTGATTTGCTTGAATAACATTTTCGATATAAGTAAAATCTCGCGATTGTTCGCCATCACCATGTAAAGTTGGAGATGCCCCCGATAAAAATGCTTTTATGAACTTTGGAATTACAGCAGCATATGCGCCGTCTGGATCTTGGTGTCGACCAAATACGTTAAAATATCGCAATCCAATCACTTCCATACCGTGCAAATCGCAAAATACTTTGGCGTACAACTCATTCACATATTTGGTTACAGCATATGGAGACAATGGCTTTCCAATATGTTCCTCTATCTTCGGCAAACTGGGATGGTCTCCATACGTTGAGGAACTTGCAGCATAAACGAATCGTTTTATGCCCATTTTTTGTGCAAGACTCAATAGCATTAAAAATCCATCAATGTTTATGCTATTAGTGAGGATTGGGTTCTCAATTGATCTGGGAACTGACCCCAAAGCAGCTTGATGCAAAACTACATCAACGCTTTCGAGTGCCTTTCGACAATCTTCTTCGTTTCTAATGTCACCTTCGATTAAGGTGAAATTAGCATTGTCCTTTATGGATTGAATGTTTTCTCGTCTTCCGGTTATAAAACTATCTAAGCAAACAACATCGTTTTCTTTTACCAAGTCGATGCACAGATTAGAACCGATAAATCCAGCGCCTCCAGTAACCAAGACTCGTTTTCCCGTAATTCTGTTCATTAGTCTATTTAGCGTAGGATACCGCTCTGGTCTCTCTAATTAAGGTAACTTTTACTTGTCCTGGATAAGTCATTTCCTCTTGGATTTTTGTAGAGATTTTATAACTCAACTCAGAAGCTTGTTTATCGTCAATTTTATCACAATCGACCATTACTCGTAATTCTCTACCTGCCTGAATAGCGTATGCTTTCTCAACTCCAGCATGACTCATGGCTAAGGATTCAAGATCTTTCAATCGTTGAATGTACGACTCAACCACTTCTCTCCTAGCACCTGGTCTTGCGCCTGAAATAGCATCACATACTTGAACTAAAGGAGATATCATTGATGTCATTTCAATCTCATCGTGGTGAGCTCCGATAGCATTACATACGTCAGCTTTCTCGCCATGTTTTTCAGCGATTTTCATCCCTAAAATTGCGTGCGGCAATTCTGGTTCATCATCTGGAACTTTTCCAATATCATGCAATAGTCCTGCTCGTTTTGCCACTTTAGTATTGAGTCCTAATTCCGAAGCCATTGTGGCACATAGGTTTGCAACTTCTCTAGAGTGTTGCAACAAATTCTGTCCGTAAGAAGATCGATACTTCATTCTCCCTACCATTCTAAGTAATTCAGGATGTAATCCATGAATTCCTAAATCAATTGCAGTACGTTTTCCAACTTCTACAATTTCTTCTTCAATTCGCTTTTGAGTTTTGTCTACTACCTCCTCAATTTTAGCAGGGTGTATTCTCCCATCTGTTACCAATTGATGCAGCGATAATCTCGCTATTTCTCTTCGCACGGGATCAAAGCAACTTAATATAATTGCTTCAGGAGTATCATCAACAATAATCTCCACACCAGTAGCAGCTTCCAATGCCCTAATATTTCTTCCTTCTCGACCAATAATGCGGCCTTTTACATCATCGCTTTCAATATTAAAAACAGAAACCGAATTTTCAATTGCGTGCTCAGTTGCAACTCGTTGTATGGTTTGAATTACTATTTTCTTCGCTTCCTTATTGGCGTTGATTTTAGCCTCTTCAGTCATTTCTTGAATAAGCGCCATTGCATTTGTGCGCGCTTCTTCTTTCAAGGCTTCTGTCATTTCAGCTTTCGCTTCTTCAGCACTCAAGTTTGAAACTTGTTCCAGTTTTTGAACATGTTCAGCATGCACTTTAGTCAGTTCCTTTTCTTTTTCTTCAAGTACTAAAAGTCGTTCGTTCAATCGCGATTGCTTGCGGTTGTAATCAGACTCTTGCTGATTAGCACTTTTGAGCTTTTTGTTTAGGCTTTCCTCTTTTTGACGAATTCTATTCTCCGCCTGAGTCATTTTATTATTCTTTTCGTTAATCGTTTTCTCATGCTCGCTTTTGAGCTGCAAAAACTTCTCTTTTGCTTGAAGAATTTTGTCCTTCTTGACTACTTCAGCCTCTGCCTTTGCATCTTCTAGAAAGTGATTTGCCTTTTGTTGGGAGCTCTTTTTGAGCATTATGTTAGCGCCAACAGCACCTGCAACGGCACCTGGCAACAACCCTATTACTATACTTATAATATCCATTTTTAGTTTTAGTTAAAAAAAATGCCCGCATAAAAAGTTCTTGTAAACTCCAAAAAAGTACAAGAATGGAATGCAAACTATCCAAGCTCAAGAGTCCAGTGTCCCAATAAAGGAATCTCAACGCCTAAGCGCGATAAACAGGCCTTCTTTTACTCTAAGCTTTACATCCCCAACGTTTAAAATGTTGAGTTTACAAAACGCAATTATGCGGGCAAAAAATTCTACCGAAGTAGATAATAATTTAAGAACGTCTATGCATCAAGAGCTTGGTCAAGTTTGTCGCTCAACTCTTCCAACTCATTTTGCATTAATTTATTAACTGCAGCATTTTCTAGTTTTTCGGAATTTTCAGAACTGTTAGCCAATTCCAATGCCGTCATTGCTAGTAAATCTACATAATCTGTTACTACGTAATTTCCTTTGAGTTTTTTGATATTCTCGTTAATCATTTGAGCAGAAATCTTGACCTTAGTCTCCTCGTCTTCGTTTTCCACTTCTATGGGATAAGACCGTTTTCCTATTTGAACTTCAACAGTTTTTACCCCCATTTACTTTTCAATTAGTTTAACACACTTGTCCAATTCCGAAATAAGCGCATCCACCTTCTTCTTAATTTGCTCATTTTCAAAGCTACTTGAATCCGATTTTGCGCTTGTATTTTTTATGGTATTTCGCAGTTTGGAATTTTCAGCACGTAAGCTTTCTAATTCCTTGATATTACTGTGATAGGCAGATATCAAACGATCAACTTTTTCTCCAATTTTCTCAACACTATTTGTAGTCATTTTACCCAACTTAATGCTCCACAAATTTAGCAGGCTAATTCAGAGAAAGCAAGTTTTTAAGTTCTTTTTGTGCATAGCTATTCGAATTAAACATTGGCGCGATATTAGACTGGGGTAATTTTGAAAAAATATATTCATTTTATGAAATTTATTATTGCCACCTTTTTTTACTTGATTGTTTGCTTTACCGCTGTTTCTCAGTCAACTACAAACTTCAGATCGCCCATGGATATTCCCTTGCAGCTATCCGGAAATTTTGGTGAGTTACGACCTGGACACTTTCATGCTGGCCTAGATATCAGAACTCAAGGAAAAGTTGGACTACCTATTTATGCAATTGACAGTGGTTATGTGAGCCGAATAGCCGTTTCAGAAGGCGGTTATGGAAAAGTAATCTACATTACCCACCCAAATGGATTCACTTCGGTATATGCGCACTTAAGAAAATTTTATGGCTCCTTTCAAGGTTTGGCCAGAGACATTCAATATGGTCAACAAGTATTTCAATTTGATTCGAGCCTAACGGAAACAAACTTAACGGTTGCCAAAGGCGATATTATAGGTTATTCTGGAAATACAGGCGGCTCAGCTGGACCACACTTGCACTTTGAAATCCGAAATACCAAAACCGAACACCCTATAAACCCCTTGCTTTTTGGCTTTGAAATCAAGGACAATATCGCACCAAAAATTTATGCTATTGGAATTTACCCATTAAGCACGACTAGCAATGTTAATGGCAAAAATGAAAAACGAATTTTGAAAACAGTTGGCAATGGAAAGCAATTCGAACTGGAGGCTGGACAGTATATTAGTGTAAATGGGAAAATTGGGTTTGGCATTTACACACGCGATAAGTTTACAGGCTCGCCTTTCAATTTTGGGATATATTCTATAGAGTTATTCAAAGAAAACCAATTGGTTTATAAGCACCAACTGGACAGTCTTGACTTTGATCATTCTAGGTGCATTAATGCCCATATGGATTTTCACGAAGCCACTAAAAAGAGCAGAAAAATTCAGCGCAGTTATTTACTTCCAGGTAATAAACTAAATACGTACAGCGACGTAATCAATAACGGAGAATTATTTTTCTTGAAAGACGATACTGTAGCCATGAAGTACATAATCAGAGACTACAACGGAAACAGTTCTGTCATTAATTTTAAGGTAATGTCGAACTCAAATTCCCTGTCCTATTCTCAAACCGAACCACTTACAATGCTGCGTTATGGGAAAGAAAATCAATACAAAGATTCTACTGTAAGCATAAATTTCCCTGCAACTTGCTTGTATCAAAATACACCACTGAATATTTCCTACGCTCCTGCAATTGGTCGCTGTGCAACGCCCATAGCACATATAAATTCCTTGTTTGATCCACTTAACGATTACATGGATTTAGGATTT